>Ga0209566_100049_pt1 | contig 240746 bp, 197 predicted proteins | sample Araplavi_mTSA_r2_2_FD_184287 | JGI IMG/M metagenome (GOLD analysis project Ga0209566, IMG submission 184287) | Arabidopsis root microbial communities from North Carolina, USA - plate scrape CL_Cvi_mTSA_r2 (SPAdes) (version 2) | ecosystem: Host-associated > Plants > Roots > Endosphere | place...
AGATGGCGATCCACCTGGATCGCCTAGAAAGACGAGGATAACCACCAGGGGTTCTCTTTTCATCCCTAGAATGCAAAACAAAAGAAACCCTGTGCCTTTAAAAAAGACAGGGTTTCTCAACAATCTGGACGTGTCTAGACACGTCTTTCGTTTTTTATAGGTATTTCTGAACGTCTGGAGAACTAGCTCGTTATCGTTACGCAAACTCATGTGGTTGGGTCACGATCTCGTTATTGAAGAGATTTTTAATGACTGAAAGGTACAACCAAGTTTCCCCTATACTATATTGAGTGACGTCCGTAACCCACTTTTTTTTGGTTTATCCGCATAGAAATGACGCCGTAACAGATTCTCTGTAACACGCCCCTACAGAGGAAGCGTAGTTACAGCGCGATGCTTACAACGAACTAGAGGCGTAGATTCATTTCCTGCATGAGTCGCAATACCTTTGCATAGTCCACAGACTGTGAACTCACTTGAAGACTCCTGTTTCATCAAATCCTTTTGTCTCGTACCTCCCGCATCCATATTTCCAAACACTTTTTTAGCATCGTGTTCTCTCGCTCCAACTGCTGTACATATCGACTCTGATCCAAGTATTCCGTTCTCCGTCCCCGTTGGTCTAATAGTTCGAACTCACCATGCTCTCGATATTTTCGCATCTAACGCTTCATCCGATCCTTATCATGTATCCCTAAGTGCTCGTTGATCTGCCGATACGTCCACTTTTCCTCTAGATGTAGCCGGATAGCTTCCAACTTTAGTTCTTCAGAATACGCCTTGAAACTTTAACCTTTAATTTCCATAAAAAAAATGCACCCCTTAGAATTCATCGGATAAACCAGGAGTTTTCCAATATCTATTCTAAGCGGTGCACTTCATGCCGGCCACAGGGTCTTTCAATTTCCTATTCTATTAATGATACATCGAATCTCTTTTTAATCTCATCCAATGAATTAGCAAGAAACAAATCCTTATTTGTAAAACCTAAATAATATTCGTAGTCTTCCTCATCAATAGAAGAATAATATTCCTGATGAAATAATACATTGGAATATTGTTCAAAACTTTCACCCTTCTTAATAACAACACATCTAAATAAGTTATCAATTTCGATCGCTTTAATTAAATCTTCTTTTTGTAATACCGAAAACCATATGATTTTCGGCGGTGTTTGATTCGGTTCATCCCAATGTGGTAAAGATTCACTCCATGGTAATACCCATTCAGAATTCACAAAAGTACTTCTCTCTAAGATAAACTCCTGTGTACTCACGTCAAACAACTCCATATTCCTTTCGTAAAAGGAAAACAATATCATCGAATCATTTGCAGTGAGTAAACTTAACAAGTCTGCAATTCTCTCTATTGACATATTGTGCTTAATCACACCATAAGTACGTTTGAGATTTATTTCCAATTTCATCATCCTATTCATTTGAAATAATAATGATCCGATGTTGTTTTACCTGTCTTAGGGTCAATATATTGAAAATGCGTTGGGACATATTTGTTAGGATCATTAAAATCTTTTTGGAAATAATGAATCTCTCCAATCTTTTTACCGTTTTTATTAGTCACATCAGTCTTCAATATATCGGTTCTATATTGCTGTCCTTCTTTAAGACCATTATTTTTCAACCAGTCTTTTTGAGACCCTACACTAGTCCATTTCTTGTATTTGCTAACATCCACGACCTCACAACTCGTATTATGTACCCAAATGCCCAAATCCGTTACATAATACGTGTGATATTCCGCAACCGTAAAGTTATAAACCGTAACAGTTTCCTCTAGCTTAATAAACTCTACCTTATCTATCGTTAAGTTGCTTCCGTCAGCCTTTTGAAGATTGTCTCCTGCTTCAAGTTCATCTGCGAAGACCCACCCTTTACCCTCGACCCAGAATGGATGGTTATCAGTCGTCTCAATGATTTGCTCCCCAACATGCAATTTAATAATATCATCACGTTGGTTGCGGAATAAACTTGTTACTTCTTTGTATGCTGTTTTCCCATTAGGGTTATTCTCATCCTTGGCGAGAACCTTATCTCCGACCTGAATGTCTTCGATATTCTTCTCCCCTTTATCTGTTTGGATCTTTGTTCCAGCTGTGAAACAATTGCAGCCATTTTGCTTAGCATCTTTCTTAGCATTTTGCTTAGCATCTTTCTTAGCATTTTGCTTAGCATCTTTCTTAGCATTTTGCTTACCATTTGGCTTTACACTCTTAATTAATCCCTTAACTGCTCCCTTAACTGTTCTACTTAGGCTAGAAGGATTAGAAGGATTCCCAAAACTTGAAGCTAACGGCATGGCTACAACATATTCATAATATTCATCTGGAGTCATTAAATCCCAATAAGTATATCCATATACTCTATCACTTTTTGAGCGGAGTCTTAGTGATTTTCCATGTTCACTGTACTCGCCCAAAAGTACACCGTTACTGATAAACGGCGTATTTTCCATTATCATTAAATCGTTCATCTCGTAATTTTTTGTATTAGAATAATTACTACATACACCAGCATGAGCATATTTCCCGTCAGGTGATACACAATAATTTCCTGATGGATCGATATAACCAAGCGGATTATTTTCTACATACGTATATAAATTTTGACTGGTTGGACGAATAATTTCCCCCTCATACGTATCCTCTGTAGTAAACCTCCCTATGTTTGGGTTGTACCAACGGGCATTGTAGTCCATCAATCCCGTCTTTGGATCGAGAATCTGACCAGTATAGCCGATCGTGTTGTATTCAGGCGTAATCGGGGTCATCAGGCTTCCAAAAGCATCATAGCGATATTGCTCCAGTGTCTCGCCCGTTCGGTCTGTGATATGGGTCACCGAGCCCAGCTGATCGTTCAAGTAGTATGTCATATCGCCGCGCAGCATACCGCGTACCTGCGGTCGGCTCCGCTTGTTCAACGGCACGTCAATGTTGTCCCGGCCCGTATATTGGAACGCTCTTCTAGATATGATCTGACCATTCGCTTCATAATACTGTGCGATAGGCTCCATATTCTCCCCGTATTCCTTCATCACGTTCAGGCCATCGTTCAGGTAGTACATGCGCTGCTTGGTCAGAGCTTCTTCTTGCCCCGCCTGCTGGCGTGGGTCGATTAAGGATTCGGTACGGGCGATCTTATCCAAGAAAGCGTCATATTCGTATTCGACTTTGGACCGATCGTCATACTGCACGCTTTTCAGCTTATCGTAGCCTGTATAGCTGTACTTGACATGACCTTGCTTGCCTCCACTTTGCTCGATCAGGTTGCCGTTAGCATCGTACTTGAATTGTTCTTTACCCGCTTGAATCATGCGACCTGCAGGGTCGTACTTATAGGCTGTCGTCTTCCCGTCTTCACTCATTGTCAGGCGGTTGCCGTCTTTGTCGTAGGAGTACTCAACCGTTTGTGACGGGGTCACCATAGCATTGCGGTACGAGTAGGGCGACCAGTTGCGGTACGCTTTCTTGAACGGCAGATCATAAATATCCAAAATTTGCTTGTTCTTCGCTTGGGGATATTCAACTTTCGACACACGATCCAGCGAATCGTAGGCGTAGGCCGTTCGAGCTCCGTCTTCTTCGACTTGAGATTTTTTGTTGCCGACCTTGTCATATTCATACGTGAACGAATTATGTGTAAAGTCCCCGCGATTCTCAAGGCCCGTCATCCAATGGTTGGCATTGTAGGTATACGTGGTGTTGATGCCGTTCGGACGTTCGACGCTCGTTAGCGCACCTATCTTGTCATACGCAAACTTTGTTGTAAAATCATCCGGATCCGTCATTGACGTGAGTCGGTTCAGCACGTCGTACGTATACGTTATGGACCGTTTTTCTGGATCGGTTACTGCTGTCCGATTGCCAGCGGCATCGTAGGCGAATTGAACTGCTTTGTTCCACGTTTCGTTATTTATTTTTGTGACGCGGCCTAATGCGTCGTAGGAAAGCGACTTCTTGTCCTGCAAAGTGTCGGCCCCTACGAGTTGCCCCCGACCGTCATAGCTGTAATTCAGCAAATTGCCGTCCGGCAGTTTTATTCCTGTAACCTCACCTCGTTTATCGAACGAATAGGTTGTGGTGCGACCAAGCCCATCTTTCTTCTCTGCTAGCTCTGCTGTCGTTGTGCTATAGCGGTACTTCTCCGTTTCGCCGTTCGGATTCGTTTCTTGCGTAAGACGGCCCAGCAGATCGTACGTCCATTGCGTTTTCGCTCCGGAGCCTGTTATTTTTTTCGATAGATTCCCTAATGCATCATAGCTATAGCTCGTTTCCTCGCCCAGAGCATTGATTACTTTCTTGAGTTGCCCCAAGGCGTCGTAGCGGTATGAAGTCTCGTGATTTTTCGCATCTATTCTCTTGAGCAGACGTCCGACTGCATCGTATTCATGCTTCGTCGTATTCCCCAACGGATCGGTGATCGAAATGATCCGTCCGAGTGCGTCGTAGCTATATTTCGTCTCTGCGCCCATGGCGTCTTTGGATGCAACAGCGCGGCCAAGCTCATCCAGCTGAATTGTCGTCACGCTGCCCATCGGATCGATGATTTCCGTCAAAAGCCCACGAGCATCATATCCCATTCTCCAGATCGCTCCGCCTGGCTTAACCGTCTGCTTCAAGCGCCCGACTTTATCATACTCAAACTTGGTTTCTTGCCCAAGCGCATCGGTAACCGTAGTCAATCGGTTGAGTTTGTCGTATGTATACGCCGTCGTTGCCCCAAGCGGGTCGGTTTCTTGTGTCAGGCGTCCGAGCGCATCATGCGCATAGACAGTCACCGTGCCTTCAGGGTCTGTTACCTGCGTTGGCAGGTTGCGCTCATCATACTGAATTTGGGTGATGCCACCGTTCGGATTTTTCTGCCATTCCAAGTTGCCATTCGCATCGTATCGATACTCCGTTACGTAAGAGCGCTTCACGCCATGTTCGTCTGTATAATGCTCCGTCATCGTCTCGGTTCGGGTTTTATCGTTATAGCTATACGTTGTCACAGCCCCGTTTGGCGCAATTGTCCGCTTTACCCGGCCGAGCTGGTCATATTCATACGTCGTTTGATAACCCAGATGATCGGTTACCGTATGCACTTTATTGAAGGCGTACGTCATGGTTGTCTTGGAACCGGATGCATCCGTGTACGAAATCAGGTTGCTGTCCTTGTCGTAGCCAAAATGCTCGCGATTCCCAAGTGCATCGATCCGCGTTTTGACGCGATCCCGTTGGTCGTATTCCAATTTGGTGATTTGGCCTAACGGATCTATCTGTTCTTTCACGCGGTGGAGACTATCGCGAAGCAAGCGCTGCTTAAACCCTGCCGGATCGGTCACATATTCCGCGAAGCCCGCAGGATCATTTCGCAGCTCGACCTTCTCACCTTGCTCATTTACAATACCGTTCGGCACGCCGTCCGTATCCCGAGTAATGACCGACTGCTGTCCGAGCGCATCTGTCATGCCGATCATATTTCCATGTTGGTCGTAGGAAATCGTTGTGACATTGCCAAGCGCATCTGTAATCGTCTCTGGCATGTTGAATCTGTTGTAGGTGGTGACAGTCGTATGTTGTAAAGGATCAATTGTCTTCGTCAAATTTCCTTTTTCGTCATACTCATATTCCCAGTTATTCCCCTTCCTATCTACATGAAGGGTCATGTTGTCGTTTTTATCGTAGGCGAACCGTTCAACCGTTCCGTCCGGATAATGGATAGCGGTCTGGCGGAATCTATCATCGTATTCGAACGTTTTCTCTTGACCTAGCGGATCGGTCGTGATGGTCTTCCCTTCATTCAAGAGATATCGAACTGTTCCTGTATTTCCATTAAAATCTTTTTGACGGATAACCCGCCCATTATCGTCGTATGTATTAACGAGTGTCGCATTCCCCTCTGGGTTCGTCATCTCGGTCATCTGGTGCTTATCATCATACTTGAATCGAATCACAGCGCCGTCAGACAACTCCATCGAGATTAGGTCATGCGTGTCTTCATCGTACCCATACTTGACCTGACGCCCCGTTTGGTCGGTTACGGTTGCGATTTTCCCTCCAGGACCGTAATCGAACGTCATCGAAGCTCCGACTGTCTCTACTTTTTGTAATACAGTATTTTGGTAAGTCAGTTGGGTCTGGTTGCCGTTATGGTCTGTGATCGAATACAGCAGTCCGTCTTGACGGAAAATATATTTCCAATTCTGAGGCGTCTCCATGAGATATGTGCCGTCAGCCTGCTTGATGAGCGTATTGTAAGTTCCATCAGGGGTACGGTAATGGCCGTCGCTTGTCGGCTTATAAGTATATTTGGCCCCCTCTGGCGTAACAACATTCACGACCGTCTGATCTTCACGTTCTACACGCCATTCCCACGAATGGTGCCACCCGTATCCGATAGATCCGTTATAGTCGTCCCGACTATGGTACGTTACCGTGAAATCGAGCGGCATCTTCGCTTGCAACGACATGTTCGTATGCCTGAAATCGAAGTTGCCCGTTGCCAAGTTGATTGGATCCCACCAGGACGGGTTAGGAAAATTACCGCGTTTTGCAATAGCTTCAGGTGTTAAATCACCTAAAAATTGCTCTAAAATATTCCCTGCCAATTGCAAGTCGTGTTGTTGATTAGCCGGATGATCCTGAAGAATAAGGTTCCAGCCTTTCTCCATGCTCTGTGGGCAAACAACATTTTCCTTACAGATCCCTAGAGGAATAAGATTATCATTCGCCATCTCTACAATCTTCTCATCCATCATGGCGATGCTTGTCGCTTTATAATAATACCCTGCCAGCGCACCCCAGCTGACGTCCCAGTCGGGTGCCACAAAACGCTCGACACGCAGATCCGAGTAACCTCGCACATCAATAATGCCGGAACTGTTCGTCAAGGCAGATTTATTCGAAGCAGGGTTGTTCGTATTATAGAACGGATTACTTGGCAATCTTTCGGTAGTAGCCGTAATGTCTGCTAGTTCATATTCTCTCAGCTCAATCGGAAGCTGCCACTCCCGCACGTATTTAGCCGGCTTGTTATCATCTCTTTCCGGAAAGTCCGTGAAGTATTTGCTGTAATCAAAATCCTTCGACCATGTCAAGTGCGAGCCGTCGTTCTTCCCATTGTCGTCGAACGGTACGTCGATTTCGTAGTTTACTGTATCACCGCGTACCTGATCATACTTGTTGCCATTTTTCTCTCGTTTCGTGTACTGAATCGACAAACGCACCTTTGTCCCTCGCTCAGCAACCCCTCGAATGATGTGGGACGTCGAGTCCAAGTTAGGCAAAACTTGCAGGTGAGCAGGTTTAGGAGGAGCAGGGTTATCGATCGTCACATTAGCAAAAGAAAAATATTTCTCCGCTCCGCTCGGAACAACGCATATCGTATAAGATTCGTTCGTGGCTGAAAGCGGCTTATTGTTCACATATCCGTTCCAGCTCTCCTTATAACTTTTCTGTCCGGTATCTGGAACCGTTCGAATTTGCTCCAACGTTGTACGGGAATATGGAGTAGGCGGTTCTGCTCCCTTAGGAGGGGGAGGCAGCTTAATTGGCTTCACCTTACATATTTCCAATGTTGTGCTGTGAGATCGATCCTGATAGTTCCATGCTATTTCCGTTTTCCCGCTATAGACCAAGTTAAACTTCGATGGGTTAATCGATGCGTTAATCGTCGCGGCATGAGCCTGACCCATTTGGTCTCCGGGGTATAGCGGGATTCCAGAAATGACCATAACAATTGCAATTATACCGCTTAAGAGTGGCTTTACGGCTTTCTTCGCCCATTTATGAAAATAGGCACTTCGAACATTCTTTCGGCCGAATGCCGCTTTGATAGCATTCACGTAATAAGAGCCTCCTTGCAGTGTGAGTAAACTAGGAAGGAAATGGATCAGCGCGCAAGGCGCTGATCCATTTCCTCGTGAAGCTTCTTTAGAATTTATTTAGTTTTGTACGTAAATCCTAAAGGCAAGACTGCATCTTGACCATTCGGATTAACAATCACTATATCTACAGGACCCGCTACTGCTGCTTTCGGTACTCTTGCTCTAATTCTTGTGGCATTAATGAACTCTGCTTCCCCCTCTGTATTGCCAAAGTACACCTTTGCCCCTTTCATAAAGTTTGAACCATCGAAATAAATTGAACTTCCTCCAGCAATCGTATCGCTAGTAAGGGTCATTGATTTAATTGTCGGAGCAGCCGGTTGCTCCGGTAAGTTATAGGTGAACCCGGCTACTACAATGCCTTCTTGACCATCCGGATTTACGATCCGGAAATCTACAGGACCCGCTACTGCTGCTTTCGGTACTTTTACTCTAATTCTTGTGGTATTAATGAACTCTGCTTCCCCATCTGTATTGCCAAAGTATGCCTTCGCCCCTTTCATAAAGTTTGAACCATCGATATAGATATGACTTCCTCCAGCAAGGGTATCGCTAGTAAGGGTCATTGATTTAATTGTCGGAGCAGCCGATTGCTCCGGTAAGTTATAGGTGAACCCGGCTACTACAATGCCTTCTTGACCATCCGGATTTACGATCCGGATATCTACAGGACCCGCTACTGCTGCTTTCGGTACTTTTACTCTAATTCTTGTGGCATTAATGAACTCTGCTTCCCCATCTGTATTGCCAAAGTATGCCTTCGCCCCTTTCATAAAGTTTGAGCCATCGATATAGATATGACTTCCTCCAGCAAGGGTATCGCTAGTAGGGGATATTTTTGAAATTGTCGGGGCGGTCGATGGTACGGAATACGTATACGCCATTGGTTTTACGACTTGCTGGCCGTCCGGATTCACGATTCTTACATCCACAGCTCCACCCATCATTGCTTTAGGCACCACAACATTTACTTGGGAACTGGATACGCTGTTGACCATGGCTTCTTCGCCACCAAAGTACACTTTCAGTCCTTTAGTGAAGTTAGCCCCATGAATTGTAATGACGGTACCTCCAGCAATGTCTCCGCTATTCAACGAAAGATCCGTGATGCCGATCTTCGCTTGTTGACTTGAGCTAGTTGTGGCAAAGCTGATCACATTGGATAATGCTGAAGTATTCCCTGAATCATCCACTGTCTTAAGCGCGAAGAAATACGTCGTATTTTCATTCAATCCCTTAACATCGATCAACTCGCTCTGTCCTGGAGCGTTCGCAAGCGGCATGTAAACAGATTGTGTCACGGTTGCCCAGTTCATCTCATCGATCGGAGCTGTACTGTAACGAAGATTATACTGTTTTGGTGTCTTCACTTGTCTGTCATCCACAGGCGATGTCCAACTCAATTTTATCGATGAATCGGTTGAAGAAATCGGTGACAAGTTCGTAACCTTGCCTAACGGGCTAATAAGCTCATACATCTCAATGTACCCTACGCCCGTTGCCGAAGGATCCCCATTGTTCGATGTGATGCTTAGGGCATATTTGGTATAGCTTCCCGGATTGGCAATCGTGAACTCCTTCTTCGAACCGAGCACCCAGCCCTTCTGGTCAGTGTAGCTTTGAATCGTTATCCATTTGAACCCATCCCAGCCTAGCAGCTCTAAGTCCTTCGGATTCATATCAAGCACTTCAGTTGGATAAATCGCAAACTTAGCGACTTGCTTCGGTTCCCCAAATTCATACCACACGCGTTGCGGTTCCGCTTGCGTTGGAAGGAAACCAGACACCCAACTGTTTCCTATTTGCACGTTCGGCTCAAAAGCCTTCCATGCTGCATAGAAATCTTTAACACTTGTTGCTCCAGCACTGCCGCTTGGTGTCGTACTACCCGTTAGAGTCGGGATGATCGTTGCAGAATATTTCTTCCCATCCGCTGAGGATCCCTTCGGCAATGTTGTAGCCGTTGCGATATTGGATAGCGATGAAATATTGCCCGACTCATCATACGTCCTCATTGCTGCATAATACATCGTATCTGGTTCAAGACCTGTCAAAGTATAAGATTCGTCTAAGCCTGCCGCACGAGGGAATGGTTCGCCATAAACTGCGTTCGTAACGGACCAGTTCTCCTCTGTAATCGGATCCTTGCTATAACGAATGTCATAGTACTTCGATGTTTTAATCGTTCCGTCATCGCCAGGCGACGTCCATGTTAAATCAATAGTCGTCTCTGTTGGAGAATGAGGCGTTAAATTATAGATCGCATCAATAGCCTTCTTGTACTCGTACATTTCGATAAATCCAATGCCTGTGAAATCGTTGTTTCCATTCGTTGCCGTAATACGAATTGCATATTTGGTATAACTTTGCGGTGCATTAGTCACAATGAATTCTTTCTTGGATCCGAATACCCAGCCGACAACATTCGTGTAGCTTTGAATGGTTACCCACTGGACGCCGTCCCAGCCTTCCAGATCGAAATCTTTCGGGTTGGCATCTAAAATTTCAGTTGGATAAATAGCTAGTTTAGTAATTTGTCTAGGCATTCCGAAATCATACCAAATCCGTTGTGGTTCCAGTTCGGTTGGTGCAAAATTGGAGAGCCAGCTATTACCCGGTTCGCCAAATATTCCGAAGGCCTTCCATGCCGCATGATAAGCCTTGACACTAGTTGCATCTGCTCTGCCAGACGGCTTATCCGGTCCTGTCATAAGCGGAATGACGTTGGTCGTATAGCGCTTAACACCCGGATCTTTAGGCAGCGGCAATGTCGATCCATGTACAACGTTGGAGAGTTCCGAGATGTTGCCTGCCTCATCATAGGTTTTCATTGCGAAGTAATACATTCTGTTCGCATGCAGCCCTTTAACAACCATAGATTCTTCTGTTCCAGGAGCACCAAGGAACGGTTCTCCAATCACTTGAGCAGCTTTCATCCAGTTCGATTCGGTAATCGGGATGGTACTATATCGAATGTCATAGAACTTCTGCGTCTTGACTGTTCCATCGTCTTTCGGTGTTGTCCACTTCAATTTCATCGAAGATTCTGTAGGTGCTTGAGGTGTCAAATCAGTCACAGCCTCAATCGCTTTCTTGAGTTCAAACATTTCGATAAATCCGATGCCTGTATAGGCTGTATTGCCGTTTGTTGCCGTAATACTAATCCCGTATTTAGAGTAGCTGCCCAACGTGCCTTGCAGCGTAAATTCTTTTTTGGAACCATATACCCAACCTGTCACGTTTGTGAACCTTTGAATCGTTATCCATTGCGTTCCGTCCCAGCCTTGAAGCTCGAAATCTTTCGGACTTGAATTCAACGCTTCCGTCGGATAAATTGCAAATTTCGCAACTTGCTTTGGCGTATCGAATTCGTACCAGACCCGCTGCGGCTCTGCCAATGTCGGCGCAAAGGCTGACAACCAACTGTGCCCCGCTTGAGTCCCTGGTTCGAACGCTTTCCATGCCGCATAGTAATCTTTCACACTTGTCGCTGCGGCTTTACCTGAAGGCAGAATTGAACTTGTCATGATTGGAATAATCGAGTTTGTATAGCGCTCAAGGACAGGTCCCTTTTCAATCGTTACGCCTTTAACCACATTAGAAAGAGCGGAACCGTTATTCGCCTTATCATAGGTTTTCAGGGCAAAATAATAGATCATATTAGGATCCAAATCCTGCACAGTAAACTTCTCCAGCTCACCAGCCAAGCTAGGAACCGGCTCACCGGTAGCCTGAGTCGCATCATTCCAGTTCGCTTCTGTGATCGGCGATGTACTGTAACGAATATCATAAAAGGCTGCTTTCCCTTTCATCTCGTCATCGCCAGGCGCTGTCCATTTCAGGCTAACTGCTGTTGGCGACGTCGAACCGACTAGCAGATTAGTTACGCTAGCAGGAGGTATAACATCAGAAGGCGTAATGAGACTGCCGCTCAACTGGCCGCCTGCCTGGCTCCCACCGAAATGAATTGGATGAAGACCGTTGATTGTGTCCACCCATCCATTTGCCGAAATTGTACCCGATGTAACCATAAGCTTTCCTGAATACACACGATCTGAACAATTATTCATATGTCCGCCGTAAGAAATATGGTAGGTTTCAGTGGAACCTCTTTGAATAGAAAAAGGGATTCCTGGCTCAATCGTAGATTCCAGCCCATCTATGCTCGTTCCTTTCTCCATATACAAGCTACCATCTTTCTTGAATAGAAGTAGCGTTACGACTGCTTCAGTATCCTGCGTATTCGTAAATTCCAGGGATAAATCGATAAAGCTTGCTTTACTGCAATAGGTGTTGGCAGGTATTTGAAAATATCCCTGCAGCGTACGATCCTGTTCAACGGTTAATGCATGTACTAGATCTGGTTGCATCGTAAGTGCTAATACGCATATGTAGAACATCAACTTACGGATTACTTTTTTCAAAATATACAATCCTTTCCCCTAATCATGATAAATAAAATGAAGACTACTATGTGATTCATTCAATTTTCAATGAAATTTCAACATCCCCCTTTTATAATAATATACAAAAATGGTTTTCTATAGGAGATTTTTATCCTATTTATTTCAGACTTTTTCAGCTAAAAATCGACGGTTTTTTAGTGAAAACCTGAAATTTCCCCAAACATTACTAATCTATAGGATAATAGGTTGAATATCAATCTTTTTTTCGAGGTGATACGTAGGTCAAAATATTCAGCAACAAAAACTTCGTGCAGTAAAAAAGACTTATATGACCCGAAAATGGAATATATTTGATTTATTAACTTTTAATTTAAAGTTTAAATTGTAGGCAGGTGTTCAGTAACGGAATAAGTCGCTTAAACGTGACATGCTTACTAGAGCAGTAGATGAACTGAAACCGATCGCTAAAAGCACACATAACTATTCATTTTCGTAAAAAAGAGAACCTCTAAGGTTCTCTAAAATGTAAAAATATTTACCTTTAACTCCTGATCACATCTAACCTTTAACAAAAACAAGCTCCTCTTTCTTTTCAGGCTCTTCCGAGATACTAAGCTGATTCATAAATATCACTTCTTAGCCTTGTCAGTCCGAGTCGACCAAAAAATTTTCCTGGGACGCCCTCGTCTAAATATTCAAATAACGATCCTACGATATCTAGAAATAAACATCCCCTTCTTTCTTCAAGAAGGGGATGTTTATGCAGTAGTTATACTATTCTACAAGGATTATTCCCGGCAGTCACTCTTGTCCTGATGCCGACCAACTCGTACGATTCGCAAGGTACCTTCGCGAGAGGAACATGGTTCTGATCCCCTCTACGCTCAGACTCGCTCATGAGCGAATCAAGCGTCAACACCAATCCAAACTCAAGAGCGTATGGAAGCTCTGCTGATGCCGCAGTTTGCCGCGCTACTTTCAGCCACTCCGCATCTTGATCACAAGGCATCCACCGCCACCCCGTTCGACTATCTTACACCTGCTTCCTGCAAAGTAATCTCCCATTAGGAATTGGACTTGGTTGCAATCACAAAGTGTATTTGTGCTCCTCATTTACTCGATTGAATGTGTCGCCTTCCATCCCGCAGATTGTCAATTCTATGATGTCATCCGAATATTGTGTATAGAGAAACGCGATCATTCCCTTTAACATCGGAGGATGTTTTTACAATATAGCAGATAAGAAAGACACGTCGTTTGTAATCGATACAATCAGTCAAGCATGATGCTCTATTCAATCAAGGCAGTGTAATTTAAATGAAACTAAATAGCCAGTCGCCGATGATTTTCGGACAACTGGCCACTTAAACTTGCAAGGTGTTTTTTTCTTTCTCACCTACGAAAGTTTCTTAGTATACTTGTTTACTCCGTGATTAAAATCTATCAACTACATGTGCTGTAGCTTTATCATGCGTACCAGATACCCCTATTGAACCACCGAGTGGTATGGAAATTGAAACAGAGAATCCTAACTCTTCATGAACATAAGCTGCAAATCCATCATATGCTTGTACTGGTGCATTGAAATTCCTTTTTTCCGCTCTTAACAACATAGATCCCATTACATTTCTTAAATCTTTTTGGCTTCCGCTCTGTACTAAACGAAACGGGTAATAATAGCCTCCAGCTTCAGTTTTAGGTGATTTGAAGGTATCAGACTTTCCTTCCCACCCTGAACCTTCATAATATACCTCCCGCGAGTAGGTTGCATATGAACTGCCCGGTTTTATTGACAAATTATTCGAAACACCTATTGCAATATGATCAGTCAATTTATAGTATGGGGTCTTTAACCATCTGAACTGTGCAAGATACATTATTTCTCTATCACTTGGAACAGAGAGTAACTCGAATTTAATCCAGCTCAGATATTCTCCCTCGCTATGTCCTAAAGTAGAACTATTTCCTGAATAAATCTTATTACTTAATGATTTAAGAGCTTCTTCTTCAGTTACAACAGTTGTTTGTACTATCGGTTCTTCACCATTCTCAATAACATCATTAAAATTAATGATTTCGTACCTAAAGTACGAAGTTTGAGTTGAACCTCGTTTGGCATTTTTAAAATCAAAATCTTTGTTGCTTTCAAAAAAAAGCCTTTCATCTTCTGGTGATGTGAAGAAATTATCAAGACCAGTAGCACTAAGAAACTCCTTTTTTTCCATTTCGGACAGTTGATTGTCAGCAGATGAAAATTGTGGCATTATAAGAAATAATAACAAAAAGGCAAGTGAAGAAGAAATAATCTTGTTCATTTTTCAAACGCTCCTTTAACAAATTGGTATTCTGCACTAGAACATATATACTGAGGTGATATTAATGACCCAAACAAAAAAAATGTTAATTGCTTTACTTTCTTCACTCCTCCTCTTATCCGTTATTTTCGGGATTTATAGTCAACATGTTGCTAGCACACTAAGAAATGAGTTAGACAATGACTACAAACGTATCCTATTTCAAATGCACACGACTATCGATAATAATAACGACAAAGAATTGCTTATTCTGGAGTTATTAAAGTTCAACAGCCAACTCGATGTTCTTGGAACGTATACATCCTATAACAACAACCGCAATTCACTTTCCATGTATACCAAACACTTGAATAATTACTTTACAAATTTCTTAATCTTAATCGAAAAGAGAAGCATTGAGGAATTACAATCGCTTTCCGCTAGTTTCTATAATCTATCAAAAGATCCTTCCAATATTACCCATATAAATACATTACTATACAATACAACCAATGTAAACTATAAATGATCAATCATTTCACATAAGCTATGAGCCATAGACAAAACATAAAAATCAAGAAGAGTACAAAGAAAAACCCGCCAACAATGCGTACTTTCGTACGTACCGTTAGCGGGTCTATCTTATCTTTATTCCTTGCTCAGCTTGCAACCCCAATGGATCGAAGCCGCTGAACTAGTAGATCAGTAAAATGCGCAGCATGATCAGCGGCGACATCCAGATTATCATCGAAGCTGTTCGCCGTATCATTGCCATGTCCGGCAATGTCCGATACAGCCTTGACGGATAATACCGGAATCCCGTATTGCGCTGCTGACTGGACGATTGCCAGCACTTCCATATCGGATACCTTCACGAGAGGGAATGTAGATTTAATCCCCTCTACACGCTCAGCCTCGCTCATGAATGAATCCAGCGTCAGCACTAACCCAAAATCAAGGGCGTATGGAAGCTCAGCAGATGCCGCCGTTTGCCGCGCTACTTTCAGCCACTCCGTATCCGTCTCGTACTTCGCTGGCATTTGCGGAACTTGGCCGGGTTCATACCCAAAACAGGTGGCATCGACGTCGCCATACACATACTGAGTAGCGATGATGACGTCGCCAACGTCCAATCCTGCGCCAAATGCGCCTGACGATCCGGAATTGATGATGACATCCGGCTTATACCGCTCAATTACAAGGGTAGCCGCCACTGCTGCATTGACCTTGCCGATACCACTTTCCACTAGAACCAGAGATTGTCCTTGGTACATCGCTTCTTCAATAATAACTTTGCCTACCTGTGTTCTTGCTGTAATTTGTGACTGGCTTCGAAAAGGAGCCATTTCTTCTTCCATCGCTGTTATAATCGCAATCCGCATGAAGCCAGCCTCACTATTCTTTCAGATAGGAGATCGGTTTTTCTACAGGCACTTTTGTGCCTCCGAACTCTTTCTCAATATATTTTTGCGTATCTTCGTTGTGGTATAATTCACCTAATTTCAAAATGCCTGGGTCGTTCTGCTTATCAGAGGTCGTCACGAGCACGTTGATATTGTGCTTGGTATCCACAGAAATCTCCTCATGGAACAACGAATCTTTCAATACGTTCAATCCGCCTTCCATCGCAACCGTATTCCCGATCAATACCAAATCCACATCTTGAATGACCCGCGGGCCTGTCGTATCGTCAATTAGCTTGAATTTCAGATGCTTCGGATTTTCTACAACATCACTTTCTGAACCCGTTCCAAGGTTGAACCCATCCTTCAACTTGATGAGCCCTGCTGCCTGCAGCAAGCTTAATCCTCTTGCCGTGTTGGCTGGGTTATCCGCCAGAGCAACAAGAGCGCCATCTGGAACGTCCTTAATATCCTTGATCTTCTGCGAATAGATTCCCATCGGCTCTAGATAGGTTGTCGCTACTGCTGCAAGATCAGCTTTGCTGTCTTTATTGTAGCTGACCAAGTACGCCCAAGATTGAAATGCGTTGACGTCTACTTCCCCGTCTTTGGTTGCGTTATTCAGCTCTACTCCGCCACTAATCTCCTTGACTTCGATATTGAGCTTGGCGTCCTTCGCCGCCTGAGATTGCGCGATATGCTTCCAAATCTGAGCGTCCGATCCCTGAGAACCGATCACGATTTTCCCAGCATCACCTGATGATTTGCCTCCGCAGCCGGCCAGCACCAGTGTCAAAGCCAACCCAACCGCTAATCCGCCCCATACTCTCTTTTTAGTCATACGATTTACTCCCCCCTATATGTAAAATAAAGATAAGAGCTTTCTTGCTTAATGCATCGTCATCCCGCCTGTTACATTAATCGCCTGGCCGGTCATATACGAAGACAACGGACTTGCCAGGAACAGCACGACATTGGCCACATCCTGAACTTCAGCGGTTCTTCCGAGCGGAACCTGGGAACAATCCTCCGCATAGATTTCCTCGGCGGTCATGCCGCGGATGACTCCACCTTCAATCCGCTCCCGATGCTTCATCGGTGTCTCCACAATTCCTGGACATACCGCATTCACGAGAATGTTATGCCGCGCCAGCTCGATCGCCATCACCTTCGTCAAGCCAAGAACAGCGTGCTTAGATGCGCAATACCCGCCCATAGCCCGGTAGCCGTTCTTGCCTGCTTGGGAAGCAATTTGAATGATTCTGCCCGGCTTCCCGGCATCGACCATTGCTTTGGCAAATATTTTGGAGACTAGGTACAGTCCCGTAGCATTAATGGAGAACACCTTCTCCCAGTCCTCCAGCTTGCTGTCAATCACATAATCCATTGTGGATGTACCCGCACAGTTCACGACGATATCGGGAACCCCTGCATTCTCTACAACCAATCTGAACCAGCGATCAATATCCTCGGACTTGGACAAGTCCAATTTCGTCTCGATGAGCTGACCGTTAACCTCTAGATAATCAGCTTCGTACGCCAGATCAGCAGAGATGACCGCAGCTCCGCTTTCCAGCAAGATTTGCACGATACCTTTCCCTATGCCTGACTTCCCGCCTGTGACAATCGCTGTCTGATGCGATAGATTGAGCGTAATCATCGCAATTACAGCACTCTTTCAAACGGATCTCTGCTAATTCCCGCTTCCAGCACAATCTTCGCATATTCTTGCGCAGAGAAGAGAGAATGATCCTTGTAGTTGCCGCATTCCAGAGCCGATACAGCTGGAACCTCTGTTGTCTCCAATACACGCTTCAGTGTTCTCTCCAAGGCGGAAGCAATCTCTTCCGGACTATGCTCGTTCCATAGGATCAGATAGTATCCCGTTCTGCATCCCATCGGAGAAATATCGATAATCCCCTTAATCTCGTCTCTCATATATGTAGCGAGCAGATGCTCAAGCGTATGAAGCGCTGCCGTTGGAATTGCGTCTTTATTTGGCTGCAAAAAGCGCAGATCGTATTTTTGCACGGTGCTGCCTTTCTCATCATGTTCAACTCCTGCTGCTCTTACATAAGGAGCCTTTACGATTGTGTGATCCAGTTGGAAGCTTTCTACTTTTGCCATTGTTCTTCAGTCCTTTGTCTGTAGTTTGTATTCTATTTAATCCAGTACGCACCTAAGGAGCATACTGCATAAATCAAGTTCACTAATCCGCTGCTAATGCATCGTCTTCTTCGTAAAATAGTCGCCAATGAATTGGCACACAAACACCAGAATTAAGATCAAAATGGTAGCAACTATGGTGATATCATTTTGGAACCGATTATACCCCTTGCTAATTGCCAGACTGCCCAAACCACCCGAGCCAATCGCACCCGCCATCGTCGTCAGCCCGATCAAGTTAATAACCGTCACGGAGGAAGCCCGGATAATCGCATTCAAACCTTCCTTCAAATAGACACGGAACACGATCTCAATCGGCCCTGATCCCATTGACTGAGCTGCTTCCACGATCCCAGGATCTACCTCTACCAGCGCATTTTGAATTTGTCTCGCATAAAAAGGAACGATCCCGATAACTAACGGCACAATTGCTGCTTGCATGCCGATCGATGTCCCTGCAATAAGGCGGGTAAGCGGAACGACAACTGCGATAAGAATAATGAACGGAATAGAGCGAAATAGATTAATGACTTTGTCCAAGACACTGTAAACGAGCTTGTTTTCTAATATCCCGCCCTTATCAACTACAATTAAGGTTACACCTAGCAAAAGGCCGAAAAGTACCGAGAATAAGGAGGTTACGACCACCATGTATATCGTTTCATAGATGCTGATCAGAATCTCTTCTCTTAAATTCCAAATGTTTGGGAAATTGTTCATCAAAAACTCACTCATACCGTTTCACCTACCTTAACGTTCTGCACAAGACGAGAATCAATCATTTCCACCGCAACTTGAATCGACTGCAAATATTCGAGCGCCGCTTCCAAATCACTAGTTGATCCCGACATGACCACAATCAAATTGCCAATAGGCGTCTGCTGTAGAATCTCCACATTCGCATATAAGATGTTGGTCGTTACCCGATAACGAGCGGTAAGCGCTGAGATAATCGGCTCGCTTGTGCTATCGCCAATGTAGGATATCTTGCACAAAATATCGTTGTTCTTAAGCTGCACCAATGACGGATGCTGGGAGAGCTTCTCCAGCGTTTGTTCAATATGAGTAGCCGTATTAATAAAATCTCGGGTTAACGCATTTTGCGGACGGCTGAAGATCGACACGATATCGCCCTGCTCGATAATCCGACCGTCTTCCATTACGGCAACCTTATTGCAAATTTCTTTAACCACTTGCATTTCATGCGTAATGAGCACGATCGTTAACCCTAAGGTTTGGTTCAATTTCTTCAATAATTCCAATATGGATAGTGTGGTTTTGGGGTCTAAGGCGCTCGTCGCTTCATCACATAATAGGATTTCTGGATCATTAGCCAGCGCTCTAGCAATCGCCACCCTTTGCTTCTGTCCCCCTGACAATTGAGAGGGATACGCGTCCAATTTATCTGACAAGCCTACTAATTCGAGCAAATCCTTAACCTTTTGCGAGCGTTCACGCTTCGAAAGCTTGGAGCTCTTTAACGGATAATCTACATTGTCATAGATCGTTCTGGAATTCATCAGGTTGAAGTGCTGAAAGATCATCCCGATCTTCTTCCTAGCTGCCCGCAGTTCCTTGGGGCTCAGAGCCAGCAAGTCCTGACCGTTCACCTCTACACTCCCTGATGCAGGCCGCTGCAGCAAGTTAATGACACGCACCAAGGTACTCTTCCCCGCTCCGCTGTATCCAACAATGCCGTATACGTCACTCGCGTTCACATGCAGACTGACATCCTGTACAGCAGTAACCGATTGAGAGCCCGTGTCAAACGTTACCCTAATATTCGATAATGAGATCATGATGTCCAACCCTTCCTGGTCGTTCTATGTACTGCCGAATTACCGAAAATTTTATTTCCGTCATTATACACCAGAATAGTCGGAATTACTATATGTAAGTATCATCATACCTTCAACTATATTTTTTCGTTGCTTGTTGGGATCGGTCTTCCAATTTCGTCTCTTTTACTTGTCATATTCCAAAATGAAAGCGATATAAATATGTATCAATAAAACTTGCACTTATTCGATTATAAAGGGGATGTATTGATGTCCAACGTTTCGTATCCGCTTTCAAAGAAATGGATTCGGTGCACACTGCTGTTGACACTCAGCTCAACGCTGCTTCTCACCTCGCTTGGATTCACAACTGCCTCTGCCTCGGCTGCTGACGCTGCTTCCATTTCAGGCAAAGCTGATATTGTATACCTGCTTGATGACAGCTTGTCCGTTGGCGACAGCCGCATTCTGACCAGACAGCAGATTGAATCCCAATGGGATGGAATCGATCCTGACTATACCGCAGACAAGGCGGTTGAGGCTGTCCGTTCCGCACTCCCCGAGAAGGAATACGAAGCGTTATTCCCAATGCGCCTTGGTTCGAAAGAATGGCATGCCTTCAACAAAGATAAGAAAGACTATAATCCCAATCAGACCGACTATTACTCCTATCAAAATCTCATCAATGCCGTCAGCCTTGTAGCCAATGTGAAATATAAAGTCTCTTATCGGGAAGGCAACTATTCAGCTCAAGAAATTTATCGTTTAGAGAAAAAGGGAAAGACCGAAACGCTCATTGTACGCTCCGATGACTTTAATACACCAGAGAATAAGACCAAGCGCATCATCACGCAAATCGTCGATTACGGCGCTTTCTTGAATGAAGGATTGGAGAAGGATCGCAAGCGCGATCTCGCGGCGCTGCTCGCCAATCTGTCTCATGAGACTGGCGGAGGCTGGGACACGGCTCCGGGAGGCATGCTGCGCTGGGGGCTTTATTGGAATGAGAACATTGCAGGCAGAACGGGGCAGAATAAATCGGAGTTCGTAGACCCTGCCAGCAGCAAGGAATATCCGGGTGTTCCAGGCAAGCGCTATTACGGACGGGGCCCAATCATGCTGAGCTGGAATTTCAATTACGGGTTAATGAGTGCCATTATATACGGGGATAAGAACGTGCTGCTTCGCAATCCGGAATGGATTGCGGCCGACGGCAAGCTTGGTTTTGCAACCGCTATCTTATTCTGGATGACGCCGCAAGCGCCGAAGCCTTCCGCCCATGATGTTATGATTGGCAGATGGAAGCCCGCTGGAGAGGAAAAAGAAAAAGGACTAGATCCTGCAGGATTCGGGGTTAGCATCATGGTACTCAATGGACTGGAAGCTAATCTGGATGAATCGAACGGCGCCATCAAGCGCCGCACAGGTCATTATTTGGACATTACAAGTAAAATGGGTGTGGATGTTACAGGTGAGAAGCTCAACACACTTGGCATGCAGCCTTTTTGATCATATGGAGAAGCAAGATAATAGCCAACTTACCAACAACAAGATCGAGGAGCATTCACATTCAGGCATATAATCATTCAAACATCAAATCAATTCAATCATTTAATCGACAACCATTTCACCAAAAAGCAACATACAGATCAGAAACTATCAGTTCAGCTACCATGTAAAGCATGAACAGCCTTCCCTATTACGAGGAGAAGGCTGTTGTCATGATCATCTTCTGTACTTACTTCTGCAATGCCAAAGGAATGATTCGATACAGAACTAACGCGGCTTCGGCACGGCTCGTTGTTTTTCTCGGCAGAAGCTGCTGATTCGCTCCTTCGATCAATTTCAGCTTCACAAGTGCTGCTGCACTCCGCCGCGCATAATCTGCAATTTGCTCACGATCCGTAAATATATTCAATTCGTCGCCATTTGCTGATGCATTGATGAGCTTCATTTGGCGCAGCGCACGCTCGATGATGGTCATCCACTGCTCCCGCGTCACTTTTGCCTCAGGCTGAAACTCTTTATCCGTAACCCCCTGAATAAGCCCAGCTTTTTTGGCTATCGTGATGTCATGGTAGTAGGAGGCAGATGGATTGACGTCAGCAAAATTCGAATCCGCTTCCGCAGTGAGGCGGAGCATACGAACGAGCATGACGACGAGCTCAGCACGTGTTATCTCTTGTTCTGGTGCAAATCGATAGGGCGATACGCCATCTAGCACACCGCGTGAGGCAAGTGCTTCAATAGCCTCCTTCGCCCAAGCATGCTTCAGCAAATCCGTGAACTTTGCTTCTTTGTACACAACTTTGTAATCCTCGTCGTCGTAACCAAGGAATTTCACTTTTAGAGCTGAAGGGTCATAGTAACTGAATGCAACCGGTGTGGTGTTCCCATCCTCATTCACCCGCACGACAGATACATAGTGTGGATGCTGCAGCTGTTCAGCTGTCGGCTCATAGGGCAGCTCCATAAGCTTCGGCGCTTCTTGCTCTTTGTTAGGCTGTGGCTTCTTGGGTTCTTTCGTTTGCGGCGGGACTATTGTAGATGTACTAGAACTGCTGCTTCCCCCACCTGATCCATTGTCTGTTCCGTTCCTCGATCCCTGATCCGTCTTCACCGTAACCGTGGCCTCTGCCTTCATGATCGCGCCTTCTACCGTTCCCTTCACCGTAAAGCTGCCAACCTTGCTATAAAGACTGGCAACCATCTGATCCCACACCACTGACACCTGTGCCATCGACAAGTCCGAATACGTAGCCGTTACAACAGAAGGCATGGCTGGCGGTGTTCCAACTTCCGTCTCTACGAACACTGGCGATAAACTCGTAATATATGGTGTCTGTGCAGGCGACTCCTTGACATGAACCATTGCAACGGCTTGGATATTCGTACCCGCAACCTTCCCCATTACCGTAAATGTTCCCGCCTTCGCATACTGTTCAGCCTCAATTGGATTCCATACGACAGATATCTCCGCTACCGTTAAATCCGAATACGTAGCCGTTACGACAGAAGGCATCGCTGGCGGTGTTCCGACTACTGTCTCTACGAATACTGGTGATAGACTCGTAATATATGGTGTCTGTACAGGCGACTCCTTGACATGAACCGTTGCAACGGCTTGGATATTCGTACCCGCAAACTTCCCCATTACCGTAAATGTTCCCGCCTTTGCATACTGTTCATCCCCAATCGCATCCCACACGACGGAAATCTCCGCTACTGTAAGATCCGAATACGTCGCTGTCACGACGGACGGCAGCACTGGAAGCTTCCCCACTTCCGTATTCACAACTACCGGAGCAACACTGATAATGTGAGGCTCTCCAGCTATGATGACAGGGATTGCTACCGTTTCAGCAGTTACGCCATCATAATTTCGTGTCACTTGCAAAATAAGATGAACGATCTGATCCGCAGTTGGACGTACAATCGTACCATCCGGCTGAATAACCATCTCGTTGTCCGACGATTTGATCGAAACCGTGAAGCCTTGCGGCACAGAAGGAAGCGTTACGTACTTATCGTTTTTCCCAGGTGGCTGGATAGAGGTAATCCAGTCCGCAATCACGTGTGGAGTAATGGATTTCACAATAATCGATCCCATGTCAGGGGCATATTCCGTCGGATTATATAAGGTAATGGAGCTCGAGCCTTTCTTCAACACAATCTGAATGGTTTTGAGCTGTGCTTTATTCCAATCCGTCCCCGTCAATGGTACTTCGGTACCTTGCTCCTCATTCGCCCGCACGAACACCGAACGAGGCACGGCTGTTGCATACTCTATCTGCAAATCATAGATGCCATCCCCAGGCACGTTGACTTGTTGAAAGGTAACGGTGTTGTTGTTTCCAGCAGGACCGCCGACAAATCCAACCACACTCCCGGCTATAAACGTGCCATTGCTTCGCAGTACCGCATTTCCTGTCAATACAGCATTCTTCGCATCATACACGTCGTTGATATTCACGACGCTACCTGGCGGCACGATAACAGGGATTGCAGCCGTATGGGTACTCACACCGTCAACCTTCCGTTTTACTTGAAAGATAAGAAGAACTTCTTCCGCTTGGCTCGTTGGCGATATGAGGCCCTTGTGGTCAATAATATCTGGACGCTTGGATTCAAGCAGCTCAATCTCGTAGCCCTCCGGTACCTGTGGCAGCGTTAAACGAGTCGCATTCTTCGCAGGCGCTGGAACTGATTTCAATCCCGCAGCGATTGTCTGTATCGGATCCAATGGTTCCTGATTCGCTGGCGTAATGGAAACCGCTGACCCCGCTGCTAAGGATAATGTGACGGCTCCCCCAGCAGTCGCCAGCCCTGGCTCGATCAATCTTGGCAATCCCAGACCGATCTCAAACACGTCAACCGCCTGCACGCCCGCCCATCCAGCAGGCAGCTTCCAGCTTCTATCCTTGTAGCCATCCTGGCTAAACGCGAAAATCTCTAGTTTATCCTTGCGCCATAAAGCGGGTACGAACATATCCGTACCATCTGCAATCGTCACATCGCCGTGCATCACAACACGCTTGCCGTTCTGCTTGGAGCTCGTCACTCCATCTGAAAATTGCACAGTGTCCGTTGCGCCATCGTAACTTAGGCGTTCGTACTGATTGAGATACTGCCAGAGCAATGTTGTCGTACTGAATTCCTGCAAAAATCCCGTCAGCCTCACCTTGTCTTTTTTGACAATGTCTTCGCCATGCATGCTCGTGCCGAACAGCTCATTGCCGCCTTTTCCACCGACAGCAAGCGCTGCTGGCAGCTTCATCTGACTGTCGATCGAACGCCAATCCGCCCACCACGCCATCGGCTGCAGACCGAATAACGGGTCACCACGGTAGCCATGGAAATACTCACTCGTAACGTCCATTCCTTTATCACGCCAATAACGCATAATCTTTTTCTGAGTTTCACTCTCCTGGCGATACGTTGTCTTATGATATGGATCTGCATTACCAACGGAAGGAGCCCACTCTACTGGACTCGTTACGAATGCATCGATATGAATCGTCTTCCCTCGAAGCAGCTGAGGGATCTTGGCAAGCAAGTCATCGATATTGCGTTGGAATACTCCTGCTCCCCAAGCACGTGTTAGATTAATTTTATAACTCTGGCCACTTACCCAATGGCCTCCCTTTATAAGCTCACCGTTCTCTTCCTTGCGAATGAGATCCTTATTGACGAATTCCTCCCATTGCGGGCTATCTTGATAGGCGTCCGTCATATTGATGTGGAAGCTGATCGTCGTATTGTACTTCTCCGCCTCATCCATAAACCATTTCAGGCTGTCCAGTGCAGTAGCATCACCTGGTCGCTTCAGCTTCGGATTGACGACATTCCAATCTGGATATTTCGAATCGTGGCCATCATGCTGCCAGCCAACCAAATAAATGATTTTCGGCATGCCGCGCGTCATGTAATCCAACTTCTTGATCGCTTCCAGCGCTTCATCCAGTGTTAATTCTATTTTCCCGTTGTCTCCCAAATAGAGCTTCATCGTTAAAGTGCCCGTGTAATCTCGCAAAAATGGTCGCGCAGGCTCAGGCTTGATCGTCAGCTTCAATGTATCTGTCAAGCGAATACCGTCTCTTACTACTTCCACGCCGATCTGGACTTCACCAACATCCTGTGTCCCTGCCCTTGCTAGACCATCATCCCCAATGGTAAACATGTCGATAGGAGCGCTATATGCAATTGTCGTCTTTGCATCATGCCGCAAGTCAATCTTGCTGCCATCCTTCAGCCAGCCTGTCACCTGCAGCTGCGTTACACCGTCCAAAGGCACTGCCATATCGACGGCGGACAGCTTAACCGATACAAGTGGATTTTCATTATCAACTGCCCCTTGGGCTTGAATCGTACCGCCGCTAGCGAACAAGCCGAGCATCATTGCAAGAACAAGCGCTAATGAAGTGATCCTTGCACCCGTTTTCTTCCTGAACATGATTAACCCCCTTCACATTCCTAATTGTTGTAGTCTCGTCCTTGTTTGCCTTGATCTTGTTACCTTGATCTTGTAGCCTCTTCCTTGTTGCCTACCTTGACCTTACCTCCTTGCCTTGCTGCCATGCTAGCTTGCTAACCTTTAATCGCCCCGTCTACCATCCCTTTCACGAAATATTTTTGCAGAAACAAATACACGACCGTGAGCGGCAGCATCCCAATAAAGCAGCCCGCAGCGACCCAACTAATGTTGCTGTGGAACTGCGAGACGAATCCCGACAGCGCAACCGGAATGGTCATCATCTCTTTCTTTTGCAAGAAGAACACGGAGAATTGATAGTCATTCCACACCTGCACACCGATCAAGATGACCACTGTAGCCGTGATTGGCTTCAGCAAAGGGAAAATAATTCGCAGGAAAATTCCGTACCGGCTGCAGCCGTCGATCAGCCCCGCCTCATCCATCTCTCTCGGAACCGTACTAATAAACCCGGTGAACAAAAATATCGTCATCGGCAGCGCAAATGTGACTTGTGTCAGAATAATCGCCCAGTATGTATTGATTCCGCCTACGTCTACGATGAATTTGTACAAAGGTACGAGAATCGTCAATGCGGGGACAATTAAGCATGAGATGCACAGCGTGTATACGAATCGATTCCATTTGGTCTGATGGCGAGCCAGCGGATACGAAGCACACGCACCGATGAACACGACGAGAATAACCGCAGTAACCGTGATAATCCCATTGTTCATAACAGCTCTTCCTAGCTGAGCATCCTGCCATGCATGCATGAAATTATCCACTTGGAGCTGCTGTGAAGGCATCCATTTACTGCTCGTATCTTCTATTGGTTTGAAGGACAGATTGACTAAAATGTAAAAAGGGATGCTGTGAATCAGCACGATGAGTACTAGCGCAATATATTTAGCAATCTTCACACATCCACTTCCTTCCGACGAAGCAGTACAAGTGAGGAAATACTGATGACCGCGATGATGATGAACATCAGATTCCCGAGCGCTGCCGCATATCCCGCATCCTGACGGGCGAAATACAGATTGTACATCATCGTGGACAAAGACTGCGTCGCATAGCCCGGTCCGCCGTTCGTCATCGCTACTATGACGTCAAACAGCTTCAAGCCCCCAATGAGATTAAGCACAATATTGATCGTAATTGCCGGCATAAGCAGCGGAAGCGTAATCCGCATGAATCGGCTCCACCAGCCGGCCCCATCGATACTGGCTGCCTCGTGATACTCCTTCGAAACGGACTGTAAGCCTGCTAGAAAAATAATCATCGCAATGCCCATATACTGATACGTGTTAACCAGGACAATCATCCATACCGCACGTGAGCCGTTCGACAGCCAATCCACAGCCTCTCCGCCAAATAAACGGATCGCATCATTCAGCGCCCCGCCGTCGTACTGAAAGAAGAAGTAGCTGATGTAGCCCATAATTAAGGGGCTGATAATAACGGGAAGGTACACGATCATACGGATGATACCCTTCCCTCTTAACTTCTGATCCAAAAACAAGGCGTAAGCAAGACCCATCACATTTTGAAATAACGTACTTCCGAAGCCGTAAATAAACGTGTTCTGAATCGTCTGGACAATCTTCTTGTCCGACAGCATTAGCCGATATTTGTCGAAGCCTACCCATGCGTATTGCTGCGAATAGCCGTCCCAATTGGTGAAGGAGATTTTAACACCCTGGATTAGAGGATAGAAAATGAACACGGCAAACAGCACTAGCGCCGGGACGTACATCAGATTGAGTATTCCAGCAGAATGAACCCATCTGACCATGAAGCCCGAACGCAGCTGCACTCGTCCTTCATGCGTGGCTTCCATCTTCGACGGACTTCTAGCCATATGCATCCTCCTAGATGTGAAAATAGACCCGCAGCAAGACAGATGCAGCCGCGGGTCGATGAATTGCCTATCTGTTATTTAGCAGCACGTAATCTTTCATATTCCTTTTTCATATTTCCCGAGAATTCTCGAGGTGTAATGCCGCCAGCCAGCAGATCCTGGCCGTTCTTGCACATGACGTCCCACATCCCGTTCGGCAAATACACTCTGTCAAAGTACGGGAACACGCGCAAATCTTTGAACTTCTCAAAGTCAGCAGTCAAGCTGCCCGCGTTGGTGGCTACTCCATCAAGTCCAGGAGGGAGCACATTTGCAGCGGCGACCAAGGCTATATTCTCCGGCTTGGCGTAATAGGCGACGAATTTACGAGCCGCATCGCTGTTCGGGGAATCCTTCCACACGCCCCATGTCGTCTTCTCTCCACCTACAAGCGTTGGCGCATCGCCAGCTGCTACCGAATGAATCGGCATCAAGCCTGCTTTCAGAGCAGGATTCAACTTCTTTGCTTCTTCGATGAGGAACGGACCATATATCCCGAATGCAGCTTTTCCTTCTGCGAAGGCTTTAGCGGAATCGCTATATTTCGCAGTCAGCACATCCTTGTTCAGGTACCCTTTCTCTTGCAAGGATAAGAACATTTGCGGCAGTGCGTCGAATCGGTTCCAATCGAAGGTTCCGTCGAGCAGTTGTGCTGCATCATTCTTCTCAGGGCTTATAAAAACGGACGTCGCATAGAAATCGAAAAATTGTCCGATCGGCCATGAATCCGCGCCTCCGATATGAATTGGCACGACTTCTCCATTGCTCTTCGTCTTGATTTCTTCCGCGGCCTTCATCAATTCATCCCATGTCATCGGAACCTGTATGCCATACTTCTCCAGCACTGATGAATTGTACACAGGCCCGCCTTTATCTTGATCCATAGGGAGCACGAACACTTTCCCCTGATCGTCGGTTACAGCAGGTTTGATGGAGGCGTTAAGCTTGCTTGCCCATTCTTCGTCCTTCAGGTCAGCTAAGTACGCGCCGTAACGAACCTTGGCCCAACCGTGAGTCGCAAATACATCAGGCAGCTCATTGGATGCCATTTTCATTTTCATAATGTTCTCATACTCCGCACCTGGAGCACTGAAATCCACTTTAATGTCTGGATTGTCTTTCATAAATTGATTGGCGATCTCCTGGAGCACCTTCGCTGGCTCGCCAACCACGTTCGTCATAACCGTAAGATTGACCCCGGTTCCTCCCTTGCTTCCTGCACTCTGACCGGGGTCGCTGCTAGATGCCTTTCCTCCAGCTGCATCCCCGCCCGTACTTCCTGTTCCGCATGCCGCAAGCAGACATGCTGCGATAACAAGCAGTGTGAGCATCTTGAACCAATTGTTCCGTTTCATCTGTATCCCCCTTGCCGACGATATGGTCGTTGATTCCGTTTTCTGTTTAGAAGATACCATTTATGATTGCGCTTTCATATGCTATAAACCTACAATTGATCCGCTCATTTCTACACTGTCGATTTTCGTATTGACGAACCTGCAAGGAGTACCTATCCTTTAACTTAAGTGAAGGAGGCTGGCGATTATGGCTGCATTCAAGTCACTACGATCCAAGCTGACGCTCGTATATGGCCTGACCATTGTCACTCCATTTGTCATATTGGCATTTGTTCTTCCAATCTACGCCCAGCACGTGCTCATCAGAGACACGGAGAAGCTAACGGCAGGAACCCTGCACGCTATGGCCGGTAATATTGAGACTTATCTGGATGATTTGGAACGGCTGACGGCTTCCCCCTATCTGAATGACAATGTCATACAGGCGCTGAAGATCATTGCCGACAATGTATACGAACATGCAAGCGCATACACGAAGCTTCAGACGGATCGCGCCTTAACAGGCACATTGCCCAATTACTTAATCAATACCCGCAAAGATATTCTCAGCACGCTCATCATTACGATGAACGGAAAATCCTACCTCACAACCAAGAACAGCAGCATAGACCTCGTTTCCGACTTTCCGTTCCAGTACGAATTATGGTATCAAAAAGCAGTGAAAAGAGATGGGAAAGCTGCATTCATCAGTTCTCATTCGCAGACCTACTTGACGAACCCGTCCAACATTCAGGTATTCTCCGTATCCCGATTAATTAAAAATCCAGAATCCGGCCAGCCGCTCGCGGTCATATCTGCCGATGCAGATACGAATGTACTCGATCAGATCACAAAGGACATTCCATTTAACGTTAGTTCTGTCGTCGCAATTACGGATGACATGGGAAATGTAATCTATTCAGGCAAGCCGCTGACCGAGAAAATGCTCAAACAACTTCAGACCCGAGGGAATGAAGACGTACAGGACACAGGATTCGTGACCGTAACCCAGACTATCAAGCCAGCAAATTGGGAAATCACCGTATTCTTATCCAATGACGAGCTTAAGCAGAAGGTGCATTGGATTTACATTACGGCAGCACTCATTTCGATTGGCGGCCTCATTGTCACTTTTTTCGTATTCCGCTACTCATCGCAATGGATCGTTAAACCGATCACGCAGATGAAAGAAGTGATGACAAAAGTGCGCAATGGAAATTTGCAGGCACGTTATGAAGGGGCAGGATCAGACGAGCTGTCTTACCTTGGGCATTCGTTAAATAAAATGGTCATCCAGCTTGATGAGCTCATTAATCGCGAATATAAAGCGGTTCTGGCACAGCAGCATGCAGAATATCGAGCCTTGCAATCGCAAATACAGCCCCATTTTCTATACAACGTGCTGTCCGGATTCATCGGATTGAACCGCATCGGCGATACGAAGAGTCTGGAAACGGCCATTATTTCACTGAGCGGCATGCTGCGCTACATTCTAGAGGAGAATCAATGGACAACGGTCGAACACGAATTCAAGTTTCTAACCAAATATGCGCTGCTGCAGCAGCTTCGCTTCCAAGACAGGCTGACGATTCATATTCACTATGACGAAGAAGCTGCTGAGTGCCGGATTCCAAAACTGCTCATCCAGCCTCTATTGGAGAACGCCGTCATCCATGGCATTGAACCCGATGATCAAGCTCACACCATTCACGTGTCCGCTTCCATCAAGCGCCAAGACAACGATCCACTTATCTGTATCGAAGTGCGTGACGACGGTGTTGGATTCGATGCGAAGGCGATGCAATCTCAAGCACATGTTGGTCTTGCCAACGTAAATTCGCGATTGAAGCTCGTCTACCCGAACGCACAACTGAGCATTGTAAGCGAGCCTCATATCGGCACTTGCGTAACGATTCAGATTTCGAAGGAGGACAGCTTATCATGAGGATTTTAGTGGCAGACGACGAGGCCTTGGTAAGAGCCAGTTTGCGCAGCATGCTGGATGAACTGAACATGCCTGTCCACGTCATCGGAGAAGCCCGTAACGGAGAAGAAGCCCTTCGATATGTGGCAGAGCGGCAGCCAGACCTTGTGTTCGTCGATATTCGGATGCCGAAGTTGAATGGTCTGGAGGTCATCGCGCAGAGTCGGGATAACTCCCCTCATACGAAGTGGATTATCGTAAGCGGCCATTCGGAATTTCAATATGCGAAGGAAGCGCTGCGTCTTGGCGCATGCAATTATTTATTGAAGCCATTCGGTCTCGATGAGCTTCAGGATAGCCTAATCCGTGCGCAGGAAATCCATGATGCACATATCTTGGATCTCAATCGCAAGCTTGAACATGCCATTCTTTCTTGTATGCAAGGCAGCAGCGACAATCAAGCAAGTCTATGTGAGCTTGAGGCACGGCGGCGGCGTTACAAAGTCAGCGCATTCTTTTTCGACGGCAGTCTATCGGAACAAGAGACACTTTTGCAGCAGCGGCAATTCCATGAACAATTGCAATGGCTGATTCGCAATCAATCCCTTACCACCAGTCTCCATACCGTTGCATTGCCCCTCACTAGCGGTAATCCTGCAATCGCATGGTCATGGCCGGTTGCACATCAACAACATGCGATGGAACTTCAACAGGAGATGGAGGATGCTGTGCAGCAAATGCTGATAGATGAGCTTGCTTCCTCTCCTGCCATTACGACTATTCAACTCGAAGAGTGCGCGAGTCTTCTAGAGATGGCGCAGAAGGTGGAGGAGCTTCAGCGAATCGCTCCCCTTCGCATGCTGTTCCCGATGGAGCACACGTTGGCACTTCACGACTTACTCGAATTGGATCAGCAGCATGAATGGCTCTCTATAAGTCATCTCGGGGAGAGGGTATGCCGATTATTCCGTCAGCAAGACTATCACGGTTATTCTAAAGCCATCGTGTGCATGGAAAAAGAACTTCGCAGATTGCGCGGAACACACTTGGCAGATCAAGACCTTGTTCATCAGATTCAAGAATCCATATCCTATTCGATTGGAATATCGATAGACAAGATAGAAGATCAAGAATGCTGGTTTGAGCAATTGAAAAGTCTCGGGGATCAGATGATAATCCAGCCTCCACGTCATGACAGCATGAACAAAGATATCGTACAGCAAGTCGTTGCTTTTGTTGACGAGCACTATATGCATAACATTGGAATGAAGCAAATCGCGGATATGTTCCATGTGACGCCGAATTATTTAAGCAGCTTATTTCATAAGAAGCATGGCATACCATTTTTGAAATATGTAACGGAAACAAGAATGTTGAAAGCGAAGGAGCTGCTGCTCAAGGAGCCTCATCTTAAAGTGCAGGAGGTTGCCGAAGCCGTCGGTTATTACAGTGCACGCCATTTTGCCAAGCTGTTCCGGGACTATTATGAGTGCTATCCATCAGAGCTTAAAGAACAGGGAAAATGAAGAAGAGACGAGTTAAGTTTATGAAAATAAAACTGCCGGAGAAAAAATTCCATGTTAACAATAACAAATTGGCAACTTTATACGAATTTGGATCGTTAATATATTGATCTACTATATTACTAAATCCCTCTTACTAGGAAGGAGAAAACGTATGCAACCGTCCATTACACGCGACTCTCTTACTCACACGTCCTCATCACGACACAAACATACCTTTCGATTGCTGTCTGTCGCTCTCACATTTATGATCCTCTTCACCGCATCGCTAACACCGACTGCCCGTGCTGCCTCAGCATCCAACTCTACAAAAGAATCACTGCCAAAATTCATACAAGTCGAGGGCGGATATTATTATTCCATCGCGCTGCGCAGTGACGGATCAGTATGGGCTTGGGGCCGCAATCTCACTGGGGAATTGGGCATCCAAGAAACAGTGACCACTTACGACTCCTATCCGATTCGACTATTTGAACTGACAGACATCCGTCATATCTCAACAAGCGGAGACGGATATCACTTGGCCACGAAAGCGGATGGAACCGTATGGACATGGGGTGCTGCAGGAGATTCTAAAGACGCTCGACAGCATTCCATCCTGCCGCATCCGATTCAAGGCATTAAGCATGCTGTCTCCACAACCGCAACATCCAATAGGGGTGCAGCAGCTCTCAATGACGGAACGGTATGGTACTGGCCTCGTGCAAAAGGAACAGAGGCAGCTCCTGTTAAGCCGATGCAAGTGAAAGGCTTATCCCAAGTTGTTCAAATTGAAGCCTCCGCAGAAAAAATATATGCAGTGAAAAAAGATGGTACCGTGTGGAGTTGGTCAGACGCAGCAAAACCAACAAAAATCCAAGGACTATCTGATATTCGCATGATCTCCTCCGGTAATTCCCTGCTTGCTCTGAACAAGAAGGGAAAGGTCTGGAGAATAAAGGAACAAAAAAAGCCTGTCGCCGTTCAGTCCCAGCTGACGATAAAATCGATTCGCACTTATGACGATTACGAACTATTATTAACGACTTCCGGTGAAGTGTACAGCTATGGAGGACGAACACCGACTGGAAAGCAGGGAAAAGTAAACGGTTTGCCTAAAGTTACGGCGATAGCCGCAGGGGCATTCCACAGTCAAGCCATAGCGGAAGATGGGAACGTATGGGGCTGGGGTGGAAATATGTTTTCTTCGATCGGGACAACGAAGAACTTTAAAGACAATATGGTCTATAGCCCTGTTCCTGTAGAACGTACGGCAGACATTTACGTCAATGGCAAGCTCATCAACTCCAGGTATCCTTCTTTCATTCAAACCAATACCGTGCTTCTCCCCGCAGCGACAGTCGCGGCGGCACTCGGTACGAAGCTGCAGTTCAACGCGGAATACGGTGTTGCAATGCCTTACTCTATAACGTATAAGAGCCGAACGTTGTCCTTCGGATATGAACAAGATCGCATTGTTTATGACGGTGGGTTCATTGATCGTGAGAAACCGTTAGTCGGTGCAGCTGGTACTACCTCCATACCTTATCAGTTGTTAGAAAAAGGACTTGGTCTTCATGTGACCTGGAATCCCAAACTGCTGCAAATTCATATCGACGAAGGATCATCTAACAAATGATTACCAAAACTGATGGCATCAATGGCTGATTCAAATGAACAAGCATGCATTTCCATAAACCTACATATGTATTGGCTGGGTTACGGGAAACTACGGTTAGAAACGATAAAAAAGACGCTGCCTCATTCGGGCAGCGTCTTCTCGCATCCAGCTCAACCTTGATTTTGTTCCCATCGAGCCACTTCTTCTCTGACACGAGGCGCTACTTCTGTTCCGAACAGCCGTATCGCTTCCATAACCTCTTCGTGAGGCATAGTGCCATGCGGCATATGCAGCATGAATCGCGTAACCCCTACGTGCTTACGGAGCTCGATAATTTTTTGGGCTACCGTCTCGGGATCGCCAACATAGAGAGCACCCTCAGGGCTGCAAGCCGCGTCGTAATTCGCTCTCGTATAAGGAGGCGCTCCTTTTTCCTTCGCTCTCACATTCGTTCTTGCAAATGTGGATGGGAAGAACGTCTCGATTGCTTGCTTCTGCTCCTTCGCGACAAATCCATGAGAATGCGAAGCAATCGTTAGACGGCTTACATCGTGGCCTGCTTCCGCAGCAGCTTTCTTGTATAGTTCAGCCTGAGATGCATAATCATGCGGCTTCACTGGTCCGATGATCGCCAAAACGAATGGAAGTCCCATCTTCCCTGCTCTGACCGCGGATTCCGGACTTCCTGCGCTTCCAATCCACACTGGCAAATGCTCCTGCACAGGACGCGGATAGATGCCTAGTTCATGAATCGCAGGGCGATGCTTCCCGCTCCAGCTTACCTTCTCCGACTTCTGAATCTGCAGCAGCAAATCCAGCTTCTCATCGAACAGTTCTTCATAATCGTTCAGATCACAACCGAACAAAGGGAATGATTCCAGAAACGAACCACGACCAACCATAATTTCTGCACGACCATTAGAGAGGCCATCCACAGTTGCAAAGTCTTGAAATACACGCACAGGATCGGTAGACGACAGGATCGTCACTGCGCTTGTAAGCCGAATTCTTGTCGTCTGAGTTGCTGCTGCAGCTAATACAACCGCAGGAGAGGATGCCGCAAAGTCCGGACGATGATGCTCCCCTATCCCATATACATCCAGCCCTACCTGATCTGCGAGGATCATCTCCTCGACCACCTGCCGCAGCCGCTCTGCGTGGCTAATCGTGATTCCGGTATTCACATCAGGCGTAGTCTCAACAAACGTGCTTATACCTAGTTCCACTATCCATTTCCTCTTTTCCATTGATGTTCGTGTCGATGTTCATGTTCATATTTACGCACATAGTAGACGGTATATTAATTTATCACTTATTTTCATGATTTCATAGGTTGGAAATGGGATTTCCATTTATTCTCTGTATATAAAAAAGAAATCAAGTTCCATCGTACATGGAACCCTGATTGCAGCGGCACTATATTCATGAAGAAACGCAGCATCGTTGAGTTTTATTATGACAGAACTATAATGCTGATCAGACGTCAGATTGCCCCTCCCTAATTTCCCATGCGATTCACGTTTTGGTGTCATTTACCGATACATGATAAGGAAGCTTTTATGAAACCTTCATGATGGAGTGGGAAAATGACCAATCATACAACGGAATACTGCCCGGAATGCGGGCACAAAATGGAATCCGTGCCGGGGTATGTTACCTGGTGCGAGGAATGCAATTGGAACATCGATCCGGACTGGCGCCCCATCTCTTCACTAGGCCTTGTGGAACGGCTCAATTACCGCATGGGAGTCAAAAAATCACAGCTATTGCTTGAGGAGAATCTGCATAACGATCGGATTACGTATCCCTTAACCTGGCGTAAAGCGCTCGCTTATTTGTTAGCCGGAAGTATCCTTGCAGGTACCTTCAGCCTACCGATTATTGCGGTGTATTGGTTTTTCTATAGCAATTCGTTATTGCTTACCATGCTTGCCATTGTCCCGTTTCTACTATTCATCGGCTTAATGCTGCCCTCCAGGTGGAGACTGTCGGGCCAGCCTCTGCGGCGGGAGGAATATCCCGGATTGTATCGTCTCGCCGATGACATTGCCGCAGCCGTTCAAGCACCGCCGATCGACGAGATTCGGATGACGAATTCATACAATGCGTACTTTACCAAGTTCGGCCGGCGCCGAACCAAGATCATCGGGATTGGAGTACCTCTATTTTCGGCATTGAGCCTATCAGAGAAGATCGCAATCCTCGCCCACGAGACCGCGCATCATGCGCATAAGGATGTGACCCGTTCCTGGTTTATCGTGTCAGCGAGGCGAATTATGGCTTCGTGGTACGAGTTCGTATATCCATACTGCGAAGAAGGAGAAGTGCTCAGGCCTATATCCACACCGATGCGATATGCCCAGTTGCAGCTGGCCAATCTGATTTTCATCCTGTATTACGGCCTCGGTATTACGGTCTGGGATGAGAGCCAGCGCGCCGAGTATTTGGCCGACCGAGTCGCGGGCGAGATTGCAGGAACAGATGCCGCATGCTCGGCCTTAAGCAAATCTCACTTTGCTCCCGTATTCTGGCTGACGGCTGAACAAATCGCACGCTACCGCTTTAATTCGGATTTGTTCGGGGAATTCCGCCAAAAGATGGAGCATGTCCCCGCAAGCGAGCAGAAACGAATCCAACGGATTCGCGATTCCATCACTGTACAATTGGATTCCACTCATCCGCCGACACCGTACAGATTACAGAGTCTACAGCATCATCAAGTACTGACACCGCGATATGTGCCTGACAGCAACCTGAAAAATCAGCTGGAAGAAGAGTTCGCACGCCTGGAGGAAATAAGCCAGCGCTACTTGCTGAATGATATTCGGGCGGCGTTATGATGGAGCTCGCTATGAGTAGATAATAGTAAATAGATGCAAATATCTCAGCCCTTTCGATTTCTATGAGGAAGCCAAAGGGCTCTGTTCCCAGCTGCCACCCGCTATCAACGTCCTTGCACTGATCTCTCCTTCGAACTACAATCGAAAGAGCATCCGTACTCTTTACACTACTAGATTGAGAGAAGGTCCATCTATGAATGACAAGAGCAAAGAGCTATTGCAGCAAGCCTATATACATGCCAATGAGCTATCCAGACACCCTGTCCTCTCTCACTACTGGAATCAATGTTCACTTGTCGTGAAGGGCAGTGTATCCCGTGGCAATTGCGATCAATATTCGGATATTGATTTTGTGTTCTTCTGTGACGAAGATGTTCGGCAAGCGATTATCATCGGATATCGGGAAGCAGGTTTAAGCACGACAAAAGATAACGCATTCCAACCGATTGGAGATTGGGAGGGCCATTATCACTTTGAGTCGTTCACTATGTTAGAAGGATATTACGGGGAAAATAACTATCCGCAAGTGTGGGAATTCCAGCAGGCGATCCCTATTCATGATCCTGAGTCACGATTCAAGCATACAATTGCGCAGCAATCTGCGCACTTCTTGTCCAATCCGATCAAGGTTATCAAGCCTCTATACCTCAGCTTGCAGTTTACGCTCGATTGGATGCGGCATCCGCTGAAGCGCGGCGATGCGATTTCCACTAGTCTGCACTGCTCCAAGATTGTAAGGGAGCTATGTCAGCTGTCCTATATTTTGGATGGAAAGAGCTATCCACATGACAAGTGGCTGTCTACTTTTTTATCAACTACCCGCTTCGGCAGCTTTCAGGAAGAACGGATTGTATCCTATTTAAGCGTGATACCAACTGGGGGGTCGATTACTCCTCATATGGAGCTGAATGAGTATCCATGCTATCAGCGAGCATGGGAGATGATTGACTCCGTGATTCGTTTTATCCGCGAGCACTATGGGGATTATCCATGGATTGACGAATGGTACTTATATGGGTAGTTTGTACCTTACCAAGTGGTATACCCAGTTGTTGTATTGATGTCTACAGAGTCTAAAGAGTCGACAGCAGTTTGAGGATGTACGTACTACTCCGCCATCGACTCTTTCCTCTGCTTCTGAGTAGGTACTGTAGAGGTAGAAGTAGAAGCGAACAATCGTTTTTTTTGATAATCTAGCAAATACACATCTAATTCCTGACTAATCCTCACAACCTCATCATCTTTGAAATCGTTCTTTTCATTGACAATCGAAATAAGTTGCTTTTTAAGTCGTTCGATTTTCTCAAGCATTTGAAGATCATGGGGGAAGTGAAGATAACACATTATGAATCACCTCGCATAATCGGTGTGTAAATGAAGAACATCCCGAATGCTGATTGCAAATCTAGCAACCTACTAACCTTCTCCATGTTGTCCACTCTATCGATGACGCTCATATATTTCGTTTCTTCTTATACGTTGAATATATGTAAAATGTTTCCTGAAAAATAAATAAATTTCGATTTTCAGATACATTCCCTCCATGAGCATCGTTTGCTCCATACAGCAAAAAGACATCGACAGTATCCTTGCTTTGCCGATGCCCTCTACTTCGATTTTCCCGAAATCAATTACTTTTTATCCACATGAAGCAATACCTTCGGATGCACGCTGTACGTGTCCGAAATGCTCTCATCTGAAATGACACCCAGTTGTATCAAGCTCTTTATCTTCGCAGTATCCGGCTTGGACAGCAAGCGCCATACTTCCGGGTCAGGCAGAGCCGCATACAGCTTGGCATCATCATATTGTCTATACTGTTGCTGAACCAGCTTCACATGGAAATTGCCCACGTCTATCTCTGACTCTCCCTGCTCTTCACAGTATTGAATAATATCGCTTCGCAGCGCCGACAGCTCATCCTCAATTTCCTTTTGCTGCTGCTTCAGCTTATAATATCTCTTTATCTTCTCATTCTCGATCATTGGATCACGCTCCCTCCTTGCACTGTATGCAGGGTGAAGCCGATCTAAGACCGTGTAACCCTGAAAGCGTAAAATTCGATTCGCACACAAGGGAAGACAATCTGTTCGTTCTCCTCAATACTTTGCGCTATCTATTCTGTCTGCTAAACTGACACTTCACTTGCCTTCATCCTTCCACCACCAGACTCGCCCAAATCTCCTTCATCTTCATAACCCCATAAATTATGTCGTCTTCAGACATTCGAGGGAAATAAAAGTACGCACCATACTGATTCATACCTTCACCAGTTTCTTCCTGAATGCAGGTATCAGACCAGTAAATGCCTTCTTCCGAGCACTTTGTACGAAACGTGACATATTGATCTATGCTGCCTCGCCACCATCCGAAAATGCTTAATCCGGCATCCGCTTCGATCCAATGGAACAAGTGCGATACATGTGCCGTCAACAGATCCTGCAGCAGCTTGAACTTCTTCCCATACACCCGCTTCATTCTTCGTAGATGCCGTTCATATTGGCCATTGTGCATCCAAGAAGCCAACGTGCGCTGCTCCAGCAAGTTGCTCGGATTCGGCTCGAATACCCCCTTCGCTTTAGCGAACACGGAGACGAGCGATGTCGGCACAACCGCATAACCGATGCGTATATGTGGGAGCAGCGTGTTGCTGAAGCTTCCGATATAGATGACTCGACCCTCACTATCTAACACTTTCAACGGCTCCAGCGATTTGCCCCGATGACGGAACACGCTGTCATAATCGTCTTCTAGAATGAGCGCATTGTTCTCCGAAGCCCAAGCGAGCAGTCGCTGACGGCGCTCCATTGTCAACACAGCCCCTGTCGGAAACTGGCGGTTAGGCGTCACAAGAAGCAGCTTAGCCTGCCAATCATGCGGTATTATCCCCTGTCCATCAATAGGTGCATGAACACAGCTCGCCCCTAGCGTCTGGAAGATATGTATTGCTCCCGTATATCCCGGATTCTCAACAACTACGCGATCCCCAGGATTAATGAACAACTGTCCCGTCAAAGCGAGTGCCTGCTTCGAACCATTGAACACAATCACCTGACTCGGATCAGCAGCTATGCCCCGTGCTCGTCTTATATATTGGGCAATACTGTCTCTAAGCCTATCATCGCCTAATGTGGACACCAATCGGTTCATTCGGTCACTACTGTGCAGCAATCTGGCCTGCGCATACAAGCTGCGATTCCACTCTTTATCCGGAAACCATTGTGTACCAGGACCGAACTCTTTGAAATTCGCTACTCTCAAGCCGGCCTTGATGCGCATTCCACTATTTTCATCCCGCCGTTCCTCGATCTCCTTCAGACGCATCCCCCAGTCGGACAATACGTTCAGCTCTTGACAGGGAGTATCAGTTCCTCTCTTGGTTGAGGGCTGGAACGCAACAAAGGTTCCCTTTCCCACCCCGCTTGAAATATAACCTTCAGCAGACAACATATCGTACACCTCATTGACAGTTCCCCGAGATAGCCCGAACAGGGCAGCCATTTCCCGGCTCGATGGCAGTCTTGTATCCTTTACAAATACTTGTGAGGCAATGGAATCTCGGATGGCATGATACAGTGCGAGGCGTTTAGATGGATATTGTTCCAGATAGGAATGGTAAGGAATGTGGAATTGCATAAACTCATCCTCCATCACCAATGGTCTAGTAAAACTAATCTAAATTGGATCTTTTTCATTGTCAAATCGTGAGGTAAGCTAAATACTACACAAACAAGATCGAATGGAGTAATCGGAGGAGGTCCTTGTTAATGCGAAGAAAAGAATTCGAAGTCATGGACACAGTGGAAACCGAACAATTTATGCAAGAAATGAGCTTTGGCATTCTCGGGACGATCAATGAGGATGGATGGCCAGAGCTTACCCCGCTTAATTTTGTATATCATAAAGGCTTTATTTATTTTCACGGCAGTGTATCAGGACGCAAGATGAAGAACATCAAAGCAGATCAGCGTGTTACGTTCTCTGTGGCGAAGGAGTACGCAATCATTCCCTCCTATTTCACTGAAGCGAAGCTGGCCTGCCCTGCAACAGCATTCTTCAAATCGGTTCTGATCAAAGGCCATGCGGAAAAGGTGTCGGATCTAACAGAGAAAGCGGAAGCATTGACCGCCTTTATGCAGAAGCTTCAGCCAGAGGGAGGCTATGCTCCGATTGATCCGGAGGATCCAGACTATACGGGTCAGATCAAAAGCACCTCCGTTGTCCGCATCAACGTGCATGAGTTATCAGCCAAGTATAAATTCGGACAAAATATGAAAGAAGAGAAATTTGAAATCGTGACGAATGGTCTGCTGGAACGAGATAAAGACTTAGACAAGGAAACCGTAGCCATGATGGAAGCATTATGTCCGCATCATCGGAAGAATGACGGCGATTAGATGGCGAATTCTAATATGAAGTAAGACACTAGAAATAAAGCCCTGTTGGATTTTATGTAAAATGGAAGTCTTCGCGACACCATTTGTACAGAATAAACCAACAGGGCTATTCACAATTTTTCATTATTAGAGTGCACAGCTTCAAGATGATTTATCAGTGGGTGTCTAACAGCCAACGACTAGAAGAGATAGATATGTAGTAGTTTTGTCTATTGGGAACTCGATACGGTCGTATCTAGAAGTGGAAAATCAACATAATGGTACATCAAACCGCGCGCCAGTCCGGCCTTTGCAGCGATATCACCAACCTCGGCAGCTGAATATCCTTTATCTGCATACACAAGTATGGCTGCTTGCAATATTTCTTGTTTTCGCTGTTTTCGAATTTCTTCGTCCTGTTCCTTTGTACGTGGAGACAAGAGTAACCCTCTTTTCATTGACATTCATGTCATCCAAAGTTATACAAGTATTCATAATAACCATCACGTAGAGGATGTTTCCAAGAGTGGTTTCTTTAGACGTAGGAAACGAACATATTAGAATAATACCTTTGACGCTTCCTTGGTAAAAGGAAGCAGCTCATCCACTCTTCCATCACGTATTTTTGCAGCCCATGCGGGATCGACGAGCAAAGCCCGGCCTATTGCTACCAAATCAAATTCATCATGTTCAAGTCTCTCGATCAAGCCGTCAATGTTTACATTCTGGGCCCCTTTACCCTCCGCAAAGAAACTTAAAAATTCACTGTCTAATCCCACAGAGCCTACAGTTATTACAGGTTTGCCTGTAATCTTCTTCGTCCATCCAGCTAAATTAAGAGAAGAACCTTCGAATTCAGGTTCCCAAAAACGTCGAGTCGAGCAATGAAATACATCTACCCCTGCATCTACCAACGGAGATAAAAATTGAGCCAACTCATCGGATGTATAAGCCAATTTAGCCGTAAAGGGTCTTATTTTCCATTGAGAGAAACGGAATATGATCGGGAAGTCTGGGCCAACAGCATCTCTGCAAGCTTTCACAATCTCAACTGCAAAACGCGTCCGTTCTACGATCCCACCTCCATACTCGTCCTTTCGTTGATTCGTTTGTTCCCAGAAAAATTGGTCGATAAGATAGCCATGTGCCCCATGGAGCTCAATACCGTCAAAACCAAGTCTTTGCGCATCTGCTGCACCTTGAGCAAATGCATCCACTACCATGTCAATTTCGTTCTTCGTCATCGGTTCATTCACCTTCAAGCCATCAGCTGTTATCCCCGATGGGCCAATAGGCAAAGCCTCTGGATTCGGCGCTTGCCCAACTGCGCGCTGGGTTCCGACATGCCATAGCTGTGGAATGATTCTTCCCCCCGCCTTATGTACCGACTGAACGATCCTAGACCAACCATCTAGGGCGTCTTCTCCATAAAATCTCGGAATATTTGGGTGTGATGAGGAAGCAGGATGATTAATGACTGTACCTTCCGTTATAATAAGCCCAACACCATTCTCTGCACGACGTCTATAGTACGCCTCCACATTCTCCCCTGGAATACCCTCTGGAGAGAACATGCGCGTCATAGGCGCCATGACAATGCGATTGCTCAGCGTTAGTGGGCCAATCGAGAAAGGTTTAAACAAAGCTTCAACTGATGGGGTTTGCTTCATGCTTTTCCTCCTTTTTTCTTTGAAATATACTGCTTGAAATATACTGCCTTTTATCATTATACAATATTTCACATTTAAATTTGACCACGATGGAGCCATTTTGTCCACATCATCGGATACAGGATAAAGCCATATCATCTTAGACCCTTCACGACTTCATTCATGTTTAGACTCCCTCAGCTCTATCAGACGACAACACCTCCGACCCATGGGAATCGGAGGTGCTTCGTATTGGATAGGTTACACTTGCTCGACGATGACAGCGACGCCGTGGCCGCCGCCGACACACAAGGTGGCGAGCCCAGTGGCTGCTTGCCTGCGCTTCATGGCATGCAACAGCGTCACGAGGATACGCGCGCCGCTGGCGCCAATCGGATGCCCGAGTGCAATGGCGCCGCCGTTCACATTGACGATCGCTGGATCGATCCCGAGCTCACCGATGACGGCAATCGATTGGGCGGCGAAAGCTTCATTTATTTCCGCCAGGTCAATATCCGCAAGCGACATGCCCGCCTTCTTTACCGCCACCTGCGCGGCTGATACAGGGCCCATGCCCATAAAGGCTGGATCCACGCCGGTGTAGGCATAGCCGCGGACGCGCGCCAGCACGGACAGCCCAAGCTGCTTCGCCATACGCCCAGAGCAGACCACTAGCGCTGCCGCCCCATCGTTAATGCCGGAAGCATTTCCGGCTGTTACTGTACCGTCTGGCTGGAATGCAGGCTTGAGTCGGGCCAGGGCAGCAGCCGTCACATCAGGACGGAAATGCTCATCGGCTTCAATCGTCGCCAGCCCCTTCTTGGTTCGAATCTCCACCGGCACGATTTCAGCGGAGAACTCACTGCGCTCCCATGCCTCGCGAGCTCGCTGTTGACTCGTTAAAGCGAAGGCATCTTGCTCTTCTCGCGCAATGCCATATTTCACCGCAATATTTTCCGCAGTTTTGCCCATATGAATGTCACATATCGAGCAGGTAAGTCCGTCTTTGAGGATGCTGTCCTCAATTACCCCATTCCCAAGCCGATATCCCGTTCTTCCTTGCGCCAATACGTAGGGCGCAAGCGACATATTTTCCATGCCGCCCGCGACAATAAGATCTGCATCGTCTGCCTTGATGGCCTGCGCAGCCATGATGACCGCCTTCAAACCCGAGCCGCATATTTTATTAATCGTAACGGCCGGAACCTCGCAGGGAAGCCCTGCCTTCATTGCGGCCAGACGTGCTGGCCCTTGGCCGCTGCCCGCCTGCAGTACATTGCCCATGATCACTTCGTGCACTGCTCCCGGCTGTACTCCGGCTCGCCCCAGTGCTTCTGCGATAACCCGCGCCCCCAGCTCAACAGCCGGTACTGTGCTCAATCCGCCCATAAACGCCCCGATCGGCGTTCGCACAGCGCTTGCAATTACAACGTCAGACAGATCGACACCCCCATCTGCAATGCATTATTTAGTCATTGATAGTGACTGATAGTGACTAATAGTCACCGATAGTCACTGATAGACATTGATAGGCATTGATAGTCACTAATATGCAATAGATAATCATTCAAGTCATCGCTATGCAAACATAGCTCGTTATATCCCAATACCAACCGTTCGAACATAGGTCAGCAATAAAGAAGCGCGCGATTGGTTCAAACCGATTTGACGCAAGGACCGAGAATATGCCGCAGCGCCTCGATGAACACTTGATTTTCCTGCTCCGTTCCTATGGATACACGAATCGTATCCGGATAGCCAAGCAAACTGCCCGCGCGCACTACCACACCCCGCTCCAGTAACGAGCGGAATACGTCGTCACCAGAACAATTCAGCTTCACCATCAGAAAGTTGGCGTGCGATGGATAGCAGGACAGACCCAACTGCTTCAATTCCGCAACCAGCTTGGTTCTCTCCGCCTCATTCCGCCGGGCGCAGTCTTCGGCGAACGTCGTATCATCCAGTGAGGCAAGAGCCGCAGCTTGCGCCATCCGATTCGAATTGAACGGTTCCTTTACCTTGATCAGCTCCTGCACAATGCTCGGATGCATCATACCGTAGCCTGCTCGCAGCGCAGCCAAGCCATAAATCTTAGAGAACGTGCGCAAGATGACCAGATTTGGATAGCTGGCAAGCAGAGGTATGGTCTGTAAGTTGTCCGGGTCGGACACATACTCGTAATATGCCTCGTCGATGACCAGCAAAATATGACGCGGTACCTGCTCGATGAAGGCAAGCAGCTCGCTTCGCCTCACAATTGTCCCTGTTGGATTGTTCGGGTTGCATATGAAGATCATCTTCGTCCTGCTGCCGATCGCCTTCAACATGCCGTCCAGATCATGAACGCCCTCAATGAGCGGCACCGCAACGGGAATGCCACCCTCAATACGAACGTTCGTATCGTAACGAGGGAATGTGACATCGGCCATTATCGCCTCGTCACCTGCGGCGATATAACTCCGCGTTAGTAAACGGATAATTTCGTCAGAACCATTGCCGACAATGAAATATTCAGGCTCCACGCCCAGATGAGCTGACAGCTTCGCCGCCAATTCGGGAGCGGTTCCTTCCGGATACAAGGCGCATTTCTCCATTTCGCGTACAATAGCCTGGGCGGCCAATTCCGAACAGCCGTATGGATTTTCATTAGATGCGAGCTTGATGATATCCGTAAGGCCGAACTCCCGCTTTACCTCTTCAATCGGTTTTCCCGGCACGTACACGCTGAGCGGCTCGATTTCTTTTCTCGTCGAGATCTTGACAGACACTTGCATACACGCTCCTCCTTAGCCCTTTACTCCGATGCCCGAGGCGTTGCGTTCGCCGCGTTCAATGCTGGGCTTATTCGGAACGTCGCCTCGGTTTTGTGACGAATCTCTTCTACGTCAGCTCCTTGCTGTGTCTCGATCAAGACCATGCCTTCTTCGGTAAAATCAAATACGGCCAAATCGGTAATTAACCGGTCGACGACTCGTTTGCCCGTCAGCGGCAAACTGCACTCGCGCTTGATTTTAGATTCACCATGCTTATTCACATGCTCCATAATGACGACGATGCGCCGGGCGCCGTTCACCAGATCCATGGCGCCTCCCATGCCTTTAATCATTTTGCCGGGAATCATCCAATTCGCCAGATCACCCTGCTCCGATACTTCCATCCCGCCCAGAATGGCGAGATCGATATGACCACCGCGGATCATGGCGAACGATTCGGCACTGTGAAAGTAGGATGCCCCTTCCACAACGCTCACCGTCTCCTTGCCTGCGTTAATCAGATCCGGATCCTCGCTCCCCTCTAATGGGTATGGCCCGATGCCGAGCAGGCCGTTCTCCGAATGGAGCATCACATCGAACTCTGGCGGGATGATGCCTGCAAGGAGGGTCGGCATGCCGATTCCGAGATTGACTGTCATCCCGTCCGCAATCTCCAGCACTGCTCGCCGCACGATGGCTTGACGTGCATCACTCATGCGAATCCCTCCGTTCCTTGCTGCGCCGCCGACTGGACAACGCGCCGTTCCACCCGCTTTTCATATCCGGTTCCGTGAAGTATCCGCTGCACATAGATACCAGGAGTATGAATATGATTCGGATCCAATTGTCCCGGGTCGACCAGCTCCTCCACCTCGGCAATCGTAATTTTACCTGCTGCTGCTGCCAGCGGATTGAAGTTCTGGGCTGTCTTCCGGTAGATCAGATTTCCGAGCGTATCCCCCTTCCACGCCTTCACGAACGCAAAATCGCCGACAATCGCCTCTTCCATTAGGTATGTGCGGCCGTTGAACTCTTTAAGCTCCTTGCCTTCCGCTATCGGCGTGCCGACACCGGTAGCCGTATAGAAGGCTGGGATACCGGCTCCGCCTGCGCGAATGCGCTCAGCCAGTGTGCCCTGCGGAACGAGCTCAACCTCCAGCTCACCGTTCAGAAGCTGGCGTTCGAATATTTTGTTCTCCCCAACATATGAGGAGATCATCTTCTTAATCTGGCGGTTCGCGAGCAGGAGACCGAGCCCCCAATCATCCACGCCGCAATTGTTGCTCACAACGGTCAGATTTTTTACACCGCTGTCTCTCAGCGCCGCAATAGCCAGCTCGGGGATCCCGCATAGGCCGAATCCACCCACGATCAAGGTAGCGCCGTCCTGAATTCCCTTTATCGCCTCAGCGGCGGAATGCACGACTTTCCTATCCTTCATGCCATGCGCTCCTTTCATCAGCGTATCTTACACCTCATGCACACACCTACACGGTTCGCGACGCTTCCGGCGAACCCGCGCACCAGCTGTACATGTATTGACTATCCTCGTAGGACAGCGCTTGCTTGACAACGCGCAGCGGACGGAACGTGTCGATCATGACCGCAAGCTCTGTCGTTTCCTTTTTGCCGATGCTGTCTTCGATCTTGCCAGGATGCGGTCCGTGCGGGATGCCTGATGGATGCAAGGTAATGGAGCCTTCCTTCACTCCCTTGCGGCTCATGAAGTTGCCCCTGACATAATAGAGCACCTCGTCGCTGTCTACATTGCTGTGGAAATAGGGGGCAGGAATTCCATCGGGATGATAATCGTATAATCGAGGCACGAAGGAGCAAATGACAAAGTTATTCCCCTCGAAGGTCTGGTGAATCGGCGGCGGCATATGAATGCGGCCAGTTATCGGCTCGAAGTCGGCAATATTGAAAATCCACGGGTACAAATACCCATCCCAGCCTACAACATCAAAAGGATGATGGTTGAATATATGCAGATGGATATATCCCCTAGACTTCGTTCTTACTTCGAATTCACCAAGCTGAGCGTAAGTCTCCAGCTTATCCGGCCCGCGGAAATCCCGTTCGCAGAACGGACTATGCTCCAAAAGCTGGCCATGCGGGTTGCGATAGCGCTTCGGCGTTGTAATCCAACTGTTCGTTTCCACGACCAGGAGCTTTGTACGTCCGCCCCCCAGCTCCGGTATGACGCGATAGATCGTGCCGATCGGTATGTTGATATAATCCCCTGGACGGTAATGGAGCGTGCCGAACATCGTCTCCACGGCACCCTCTCCTTCATGTACGAACAACAGTTCATCCCCGTCCCCGTTCCGGTAGAAATAATCCATCGGCTGATCGACGTTCGCAGTCGCGATAAGCAGATCCTCATTGCCAAGCATATAGCGTCTGCCAGCGACAGCGTCGTCCGCATCCATGCAATCGCCAGTCAATAGATGACGGTGGCGAAGCGCCCCCTGCTCTTCGAACTCAATATCGAAGACGGCATGCACTTCCGCCTTGCTGATAGCCGTCGGCGGATAATGGTGATACAAGATCGACTGAATGCCGGAGAACCCCTTCGTTCCCATCACTTGCTCACGGTACAGCGTGCCGTCCGGCTTGCGGAACATCGTATGCCTCTTTCCAGGCATATCTCCCATGCGGCGGTAATAGGCCATGACACGAATCCTCCTCTTTCCAATTCAATACCGGTTGAGCGGCTTCTTCGCCGCTTCAACCGATGGTGTTACGCAGCAGACCAAGTTCCGTGACCTCTAATTCGACGACATCGCCGGGCTCCAGCCAGCGGTGAACCTCCTGCCCAAGTTCGAGAAGACAGCCGGTTCCGACCGTGCCCGATCCGATAATATCCCCAGGATACAATGTGGCGTCCGCCGATGCCCGCGCGAGCATGTTCCCGAACGTATAGTGGAGGTCGCGCATATTCCCTCGTGACAACTCGGCACCATTGACGCGAGCCTTCATCTCCAAGTCATGGCGCTCACCTGTACGATACCGTTCCAGCTCGTCCTTGGTGACCAGATAGGGTCCGAGCGAGGTGGCAAAATCCTTGCCCTTGGCCGGTCCTAGACCAACCTTCACTTCCTCCCGTTGGATATCGCGCGCACTCCAGTCGTTCATGATGCAATAGCCGAATATATAGGAATCAGCCTCTTCGGCAGTAATATCGCGTCCTTCCTTGCCGATGACGCAGGCCACCTCCAGCTCGTAATCCAGAGCGGAGGTGGCGGTCGGTTTGCGGATAAGCGCGTTCGGGCCTACAATGGCCTGATGGTTGCTAAAATAAAACACCGGGAACTGGTACCACTCAGGCATGATATCAAGTCCCCGTCTCCGCCTCGCTCCGATCACATGTGCTTCGAAGGCGTAGAAATCGCGGACGCTCGGCGGCTTCGGAAGCGGCGCGAGCAAGGCGACATCGGATGCCGGATAGATGCCCTTAAGCGAGAGCATCGCCTTCGCATCTGAGCCAAGGCGGCTGTCGATTCGCTCGGCCTCCTCCATATAATCCTCATGGCGGCGCACAAATTCCAGCAATTCGCTCGGCAGCCGCCCTGCACTGACCTCATGCATATCGACAACGCAGCCTTCCCGCAGCCAGCCGGAACGCGGCGAGCCGGTTCCAGTGTCAAATGTCACGAACTTCATAGAACCTCCCGCTTTCTGTATACCGCTACTTTTTTCTTTCCAATATGAAGGTGTCCGAAGCGGCACGGGTGTAAACCTGGCCGGCCATGCGTCCAATCGGAAGCAGCTTCTCCATGTCGATTTTGCCATCGGCATACAGCTCGTCGCTGATATGCATCATTACGACCTTGCCGATAACAAGGCTGCCGGCGCCCGGCTGATCGCCGAAATGCAGGATATCATGGAGAACGCACTCCATGTGAATGGCACTTTCCTGAACCCGGTAGGGGCGAATGAGCTCGCTTGGGATCGGGGTCAAGCCCGCGACTTGGAACTCATCCACCTCAGGATCGAATTCAGCAGCTGTCTCATTCATCGGCTCGACAATCTGTTCCCCAACAATATTGACCACGAATTCGCCGGTTGCTTCAATATTGACGAGCGTGTCCTTCTTGCATCCGTCCGTCCCTCGGCGCATCGGGGCGAAGCAGATCATAAGCGGATCTGCGCAGATTGCTGTGAAAAAACTGAACGGCGCCAGGTTCGCCATACCGTTCGAATCGATCGTGGACACAAAAGCAATCGGTCGCGGCAGGATGGAGCCTATCATCAGCTTATAAGCGTCTCTCCAATGCAGATCATGCGGTGTAATATTCATGCGGCTTCTACTCCTTCCTGCGGCGCGGTGCTACAAGTTGCCGCGGCGCTCCTGCTCCCGTTCGATCGATTCGAACAAGGCCTTGAAATTGCCTTCGCCGAAGCCAATAGCTCCTTTGCGTTGAATAATCTCGAAAAACAACGTCGGTCTATCGACAAGCGGCTTCGTGAAGATTTGCAGCAAATAGCCTTCGTCATCGCGATCCACCAAAATTTTCAATTCCTGAAGCTTGGCAATATCTTCGTCAATGCTTCCAACCCGTTCCGTCAGCATTTCATAGTAGGAATCGGGCGTGTTCAGGAACTCGACCCCGTTCTCGCGAAGCACCGTAACCGTAGAGACAATATCGTTCGTCAGCAGGGCTAGATGCTGTACACCCGCTCCTTTGTAATATTCCAGATACTCCTGAATCTGCGATTTGCGCTTGGCAGTCGCTGGCTCGTTGATCGGGAATTTAATTCTGCCGCCGTTATGCATCACTTTAGACATCAAGGCCGAATATTCCGTACTGATATCCTTGTCATCGAAATGAATCATTTGCTTGAAGCCCATCACATTTTCATAGTAAGCTACCCATTCCTCCATTTGCTCCACGTTGCCGACGACATGATCGATGCCGATCAGACCGGACGATTGATGTGGAAGGGTGTCTTCGATGGATTGATAGCCAGGAAGGAACAATCCTTCGTAATTATCCCGCTCGATCAGCGTATGAATCGTATCGCCATATGTGCCGATGATCGCTTTTTTGACCTTGCCGTGCTCATCCGAATATTCGACCGGTTCCATAATGGGAATTCCGCCGCGTGAGACTGCATCCTTGTAAGCCTTTTCAACATTACTAACCCGCAATGCAACATCTTTGACCCCGTCCCCGTGCAATTTAACGAACTCGGCAATAGGATGGTCGTCAGAGAGAGCGCCGGAGAGTACGAACCGAATTTTATTCTGCTCGATTACATACGATACTTGCTCCCGGTTTCCGGTTTCCAGTCCAGAGTAGGCAATAGGGCGGAATCCATACCCTTTTACGAAATAGTGCATCGCTTGCTTGGCGTTCCCTGTATAAAGTTCAATGTAGTCGATTTCTTGAATTGGGAAAATCTCTTTCTCCGTTAATTCGAAAACCTCTTGTCTCTTCATTCAACATCCTCCTACACTCACATGGATTGCTTCCACTGAAAGTATATGATGGATACCAATATCTAGCAAAAGTGTACTCGAACGCGCCCATGCTACAACGCACGGCGGAGTAACCGCGGCTGGACAGACGCGCATGAATTCGGCAGGGATGAACCGCTTCGATGCACTAGCGTAGTGAGGAGGCAGCAAGTGAAGCATTTCTTCATTGAATTGTGAATGTTTTTTGAACAAATAGAAGGAAATAGGCGTCATCTTGTCAAAAAGTAAAGCATAAGCGCATTCGTGGTATTCATTTCGAATTGGAGTTGATTGACGATATGTGTGCCAAGCGTTCCGGCGACCCGGCGATTGAGCAATTGCTGGAGGCCATTATGAAGCTGCAAAGCATTGAGGAATGTTATGATTTTTTTGAGGAATTGACCACACCCAAAGAACTGCAGGCACTGTCCCAACGGTTGGAAGTCGCCAAATTGCTGTTGAACGGCAACACGTACATGGAAATCGAAGCGGAGACTGGCGCAAGCACGGCCATTATTTCGCGCGTCAAGCGGATCCTGCACAATGGCAACGGAAGTTACCGGCTCATGCTCAGCAGACTTGAACAGCAATCGTAATAACACACTACTTTCAACATAACGCAAAAAGAGGACGCATTGAACATGCGACCCTCTTTTTCTGGAATTTATTGTTTTTACAAAGAATGCTTATTATGTTTGTTACGCTGGATATAATTCTTCATCTCAATGTCAGCATCTGCACGATGCTGTGCTGGAATGGGAACAGCCAGAATCCCGCTATCAAGGGGACGGATAATCATATCTTTCCGTCCTATAACACGAACCGAGTGCAAGGATTTGGACTTGTGCATATTGCATCAGCTCCTTTGTCTATAGTATTGCTCAATTAATCCTCATATAATGTTCACCGTTGCGATGAATTAAAGTCCAACTCAACTAAATACCCTCCTGAAATAATAGCTAAAACCTATTCTCGATAGAGTCTTACTATCTATTTGAAGGAATTATGTATGTGGGAATTAAAATAAAATGTAACGACTCTTCTTGTTGTATTGACGCTTGACGTATCACCACGCCGTATTTTCATCCCCTCATACTATTGTTTAGTTGCATCATTGTTTATCAAGAATGAACCTACCATTGACTACTCGAATCGATGTCTTTCCCTGTTCAATCGCCGATTCAGTTTCAATTAACAATTGACCATCCTTAGAATACTTTAGTTCTGCTAACTTACTATACAATTCACCAAATAAAGCATCGCCACCAAAATATTTTTCTAAAATATGAGTAACAAAGTCGCTCTCATTTTGAATGAATGAACTGTCAAGAGGGGCAATAATGGCATCGTAGGATCCAATTAATCGTACGTTTTTACTTTTCTTCAATATGTCGATAAGAAGATCCTCACTCCACTCCAGACTATTTTTCAATTTAGGCAGTCGATTCGGAACGAGCAGCTCTATGGCAGAAATATATGGACGGCCTTCTTCAAGTGCTGACGCGAGACATGAATCCACCCATGTTAACAATTGGTTTTCCTTGTGATCAGTCCATTCCAGGTTATCTCTATGAATGTACTCACCATACTTGCCACGTGTGTAATAAAAAATGTCCTTAGAACTACTCAAGACTAAATCCAAGGTAGATTCACGTGCTCCTAACTCCTCTATTAACCAAATCCATACCTGCTCGCGAGGAACTTCTACTCCCTGCTCCAGAATATATTGTTCTGTTATCGTCTGCAGGCTTATATCTTCCCATTCCTGATTAGCTAGAGCTACTAATGGATAACGTACGAACAAAAATTCAGAATCTTCCTTTTCACGTATTAAATCATATAACAAGTAAGGAGTATCAATACCATAAGAAGAACATAAATCTTTCATTTCTTCAAATAATAAGTTCATATGAATGACAGGCAGCCTTGACGTCAACTCTTTTAGCTTGTCATATAATTGCACAATCACATTTTCTTCGACTATATAAAATTCTCGCAATGAGATCACGCCATAATCGACTCGGACAAAATCAGAATCCGTTGTCAAATTGTAATCTACCGTGAAGTACTTCCATCCACGATTGGTTACAAATTCCTGCTTCAACTCTTCATTGGTAACTGGTTGATTGAGCTCTCTAATATAACTTTTGATCATTTCTGCATTATTGACATGAAAACCGTCACTTTCATGCCATATGTGCGGGAATTTCCGTAACTGAAGCGTAACTGTACCATACTTTCTCAGCAACGTGTATAATGCATACTCATTAGGAACTCCAGACCGGCATAATTTCAACTCGTATTGTGCATATAATTTTCCTACAGAAATCGGGCTTCGCTTTTTGAGTAGTAACTCAGCTGTATTGGATACTTCCCTTATTAATTCTTTATCCGGATACACATAAGAACGATGAATGTAAGTACCTCTACCCCATAAATACCCAATATCAGCAAACTCATCTCTCGAAAAAACGGATGTAAACTCTCTTTCCTTTTCAAACCCTTGTGGTAATATATCATTTGCTTTAAGAAGAAGCTCAGAAGCTCGTTTGTAAACCTCTACCCCTTCCGGATACTGACGCAGAACCATCTCCACAATATCTTGCTTCTTACTATTAATAAGTATGAATGTTGAATCATCTGCGTTACGAACATGTTCCTCAGCAAATTGTTGGAGTAGAGGTATCGGAACATGAGCCAGTTGATTAAAATAAGTAATCCTTTCATCCAGCATATCTCGTGCTATACGAGTACCTTTAAAAGCTTTATTCAGCTCCTTCTTAAACTTCTCCTGCAGCTCTTCCATTTCATTCGGTAAGCAACTTGTCCACCAACCATAATCCTCCATATAGTATAAATGAACCGTTTCTAGCACTTCTACAATCAAATAGTGTTCCAATGATTCACTCGTCTTCATAGGATAATAGTAAAATCCATCCTGTTTCATACAAGTATCCTTAATGAACTTTTCGATCTTCTGCGTATCCCGATATAACTTTGATAATTGACTTGCAATGATTTGTCTAACTCTTTCTCTTGTCAACCCGAGCCACTGTCCCATTTCTTCGAGTGTTACCTTCCGCCCTTCTTGCTTGGCCTTCCATCGGAACTTCAATATCTCCAAGTTCCGTTGCTTCCCCCTCGTTGAATCAGCCCCATTCAACCATGCTTTCCATGTATGCTGGATCGATTCGAAAGACTGCAACATCCGCTCGTTATCATTCAGCTTGTTCCATCGTGCTTCTTCCGCTGCATTTTGTTTATACTGAAATAATAAATGGTGGAGTTGGTCGTAAAATTTTTGAACAGCTGATTGCCCAACGCCATCATATGCGAGTAGCTGTTCCAACTGACCAGGCAGCTGCCCTATCGTATTTATATTCTTTTCCTGTAATACAAACAACAGTTTTCGAATACTTGTAAACGACAGTTCATCAAGTCTTATGTGATATTCCATGTCAGAAACTTCAAGCAACTTCTCTTGCCAAGAAATTGTTCCCATCTCACTTACTCTCAAAATGCTTTGTGGTATATGTTTTGAAACTGAATGCTCTACAACATGGAACGGAAATTGAATCGTCGTTCCCAGTTCCTTTAACTGTGTGACAAATTTGGATAATGCCGTTGATCCGACACCCTTGATTCGGCTAGGCAGCACTGTTAGATCCTCTGGCAACTCTCCTAGAGAGCTGATGTTCCAATATTCTTGAATTCCTTGCAAGAGAGCGTTACAACCTTTAAAAGGCAATTCATCAATTCGAATCTCTCGAAACTGATGGGGTAAATTTATTTCTGCACTCCCCACCCTGAACATCAATTTTGCTGGATCTGAAGAGTGCACAGATGAAATTTCGTCCTCTTGTTTCTCAACACTGCGTAGACGGTTAATGGTCTCGTTTTGCTGACCCCGCAATAACCAAGACAATGAAGAAATAGGAACACCAATCAGTTGTTCTGACCTGGTAATTCCAAACCTTTGCAGTAAACGACATACGCTTGGTTCTAATATTTCAATTAGAGGAATGCTCTCTTGCAACACACCTATAGTAAGTTCACCGTGATCGTGCACTAGTTTTAGGTAACGCCCTAACTTTCCTGTAAATCGAAATCCAAAAAACCATAACTGAACCATGATATCATGAAGTAATTTGGGTTGATTTGCGTATACCTGTAGTAGCCTGGTCTCATTCCAATCTCCAAATGTTAGGGCACCTAGCTCATCAGATAATTCAATCAGTCTTTGTGAAGCAAATTCCCGGATATATCGCTGTTTTAAATGTTCTGGAATCCATACAGTATCTTGAACTGATACATATTCATCGTTCTCTCCATTATTTACCTTATATTCCTTAATACTGCAAGTCTGTTGTGATTGATCCGAAATGTCATCGCATGAATCAACCAATGAATATTTGTTCACCCTCTCATGTTCAGGTTGCGACAAAGGATTCTCTTCATCAGCTAAAGCTGTTGCAACAATCATAGTTGCAACTTCGGTAGAAGTCGGTTGAATCGTATGTGTTGGTTCCACCTCATCATCAAGCAAAACCCATCGCTCAGCAGAAGGATTCTTACCTAATAAGAACCATGCCGGCCTCCTTGAGGTCGATTGACTACCGTTACGGGCAAAGCGGAAGTATAAACCCTGAGGTTTCCACTTCCACAGTTTTTCCTTCAACTCCCATCCTCCAACAATCCATAGCGCTCCACCATAAGGGCGCTTGTCTATCACTTCCAAGTCGTACTTCTTGAGACATTCGCCAATCTCAATCTTATCGCTTGCAAGCTGCTTCACCTTCGTATTTACATCCGTCTTATCACGAACCATAGTTTCAGCGACTTGCAATTGCGTCAAACCACTCTCTTCAGAGTTCTGTTTAATCTTCAGTTCTTTGGTCTCAGCTATCTTATCTATTGATTCTTGAATATAGCGAAATTTTTTATCTAATGTTGGAAGCAACTTGGCCTCTAGCTTATCAGCAATCATTTGCTCTATCAATCCTGGATCTAACTCAGACTTAACGTGAACTTGCTGACCACTTCGTATTGACTTAAGTGGCATCTGATAGGCGGGGATATGTTGATCCACAGATCCATATAATTCGGCATACCACGAAGCAAGTTCGAACATATAGCGATGAGCTGTTAAGGCAAGATCAGCATGAATCTCCCCGCTGTCATGTGCAGCCGTATTACCATTGCGACGTAACCATTCGAATTTATCCAACACCCGGTTATCAATCAACTCTTCGCGCAGCAGCTTGTGAAGACGTTCTGTTTGCTTGATTGCATATACGGGTTCAACTTTTTCTTGAACTGACACGATTTTAGATAAACACTCTCCAAAGAGCCTGCCCTGTGTCAATGTTGCCCGTGGATTGATCCAAATGCTATCCTCTGCCTGCCTTGCAATTAATGCAAGTTCCGAATTAAGTTCCTCCACAAAATCAAAATTCGTTCTTTCCATTGCAATCCCCTCGCACTTAAAAGCAGAATTCGAAAGGTCAGTTATTTCACAAAATATGTTTTTCAAAATCATCGCAAAGCTTCTCCACTAAATCGTCCATTTCCTTAAAAAAGTAATTCCCCACTTTTTGACGGTTAAGCGCCCTATAACGTCGATAAATCACAGCAAAGTCATCATATATTTCTGCTTCTGATACATGTGATTTCATTTTTACTATTAAGCGAAACCCTTCATTAGTACTACTTATATATTCAAAAAATTGTTCAATCTTGGATTCAAAATCTTGAATAAGAGATCCCTTCTTAGCTTCATGCTCATTGCGCGCTTCAATGATAGCCAGAATATCAAACTGATACTGACTATAAGGTACTCCTTCGTCATTTACGCTGGTTGGCCTCTTCTTTTTCTCCTTTACTTCCTCAGACTCCACTTCGATGATGCCGATTTGATTGTCAAAGTAAACTTCAATTGGATCTTTCATATCCTCATTACAATGCATCATATTGTACAGGATGTTGAATTTTTTCCAAAAACACAAGAAACCCTCTTCGCTATATTTCTTATCCAGATCAATCACATACTCAATTCTATTCAGAATCATAAAATATTGAGATGCCTTAGCTTTCGTATCTGCGGTATGTTTAGGATTTGCATCAATGTACTTCTTCAAGCTACTTTCATAATCAAGAAAACTTACAGGATCATCACGTTTTATTGTATCTTTATATATATTATTAAATACAGCGTAAAATTTAGCATAAATATCAGACTTATTCAGAATTGAAAATAATATATGCAACACCTTTTGGTCTCCAAAGGGATCAAAGTCACTAATTACTACGTCCGAAAAATGCTCAAAGGCCTCTTTAATATTTTGTACATTTACATTGTTATAAGAAAAATCAATGATTTTACAATCATTCTTATATTTGGCTGTTCGATTGACACGTGAGATCGTCTGTATGGCACTAATCCCTTTAATTTCTTTATCCAAAAATAACGTATGCAATTTTTTTTCATCAAACCCTGTTTGCAATTTTGCAACTACGATCATAAGTCCGTTTTTTTTGAGGGCAAAGTTTTGAAGTACCTTTTCCTCACTCATTCCATCATTCAAACTTGTAGCACTTTGCTCATCTTGGTTATCTGAATAGACAACATATATTGGTGCATCAGCATATTTAGAATATTTGGGCTCTTTCACCAGTAAATTGAAATGCTTTGTTACTGCTTCCTTATAAGCTATCGCAGATTTTATAGAATAGACCGCTAACATTGCCTTTCCATTTCCTCTTATTTGACGATATACATCTTTGACCAGCAAGTCAGCTACATAATTTGCAATTGCATCAATACGTTCACGATTCTCATAAATTTGCTTTTTTTGTGCATCTTTATATTCTTTCTTGGTAAACTTGGCTGGATTACGAGGCATATCAAATAACATTTTAGAGGCGACTGGTACAATGTTCTTTAAAGGGTCAAGAATAAATCCATCCTCTATTGCCTCTCTCATCGTGTATGAGTCAAAAGGTCTCCATAACTTCTCACTTTCAGCGTAACCACTAAATTCACCGAATCTAGCAAGTGTATGATCGTCAGGTGTGGCGGTAAAGCCGATAATTAAATTCTTCTTTTTTCGTGTTTGGGTGTATTCCACATTCTGATCAAAAGATATCTGTAATTCATCAAATATGCTAATCATTTCTTCATGCTGCTCGCCACTATTAGATCGGTGAATCTCATCAATCAAGAAGACAATTCGCATTTGGGCGAGCTTTGTCATCACTTCAGCGTTAAGCATTTCACGAACAGAACCGAACTTTTGCAAATTCACAATTACCAGACGCGTATCCGAAGCAAGGGCTTCTTGAAATGATTTTTTATTATGTGCTTCAACATACATTCGATTATCGATGTTCATGTTAAGCATCTTAGAATCAATTTGACTGCGCAATTGTAACCGATCGACTACAATCATAATTTTGTCGTACACAAATTCACTATTACGGCGCAAATCTTTGAGTTGTAATGCAGTCCAACCTATTATATTCGATTTTCCAAAACCAGCTGCATACTGCATTAGTAAGGAATACACATTTTTATTATTTGAATAGGAATTTCGTTTAGCGAGCAATTCTTGTTTCTTGGACTCAGATACGCCAGCCAACTGCTTTTCTAACATTTTGTCAAAATAATCGTCTTCTTGCTCATGCTCTAATAACTCGTTAATTTTAGCTAAAATCTTGTCCGTACCAAATTTTTGCTTAGGACGAGGTGAAATCAAATGCCCAAGTTCATTTTTTAACTCTTTACCGTTTTTCGTTACGTGAACATCACGTTCAATAAAATTGTAGTATAATATTTCTCTTTCGATTAAATATTTCCCATAATGGGCGGTAAACAATTCTTTTAATTTATCCTTCTTATCCGCATGTGGATTCAATAATGGATAGGGTTTAAACACACTATTGATCCTTTTTGCAATCTCTTCGCGATCATATTTTCTTTCTCGGCAAGATAAAAGTATTTCTTCATAAAAATCAGAAATCGAACGTATAACATAAGTTTCACCAATATCAGTGGTCGTAATGTGGATAGCATTTTCGAAAATTTTCAAAAAATCCTTACGATAATATTCTTTTTCTTTTTCACTTAACATGTAATTATTGTAAAAGTATTGATGATAGGCATGGATTGCCTCGATATAATCTTTTATCACCTTGCGACGTCCATTTTTACTTGCGCTTTGACTGGTGTAATTAGACTTTAATTCGCTATAACCTAAATATATACCATTCACAAAAAACGATAAATCTGGCCGGAAAGAGAAGATTTGTTTACCTTCATATTTATATTTATAAGGAAGTTCCTGTACAATCGAGAAGATATTTTCTTCGAACAAGCGATTTTCATGTATAACACTATCACCGGTATAGAAAAGATGTAGCTTTACACCTTTCAAGGTAATAGATTTATTCGCATTTATAAACAATGCCATGTTACGACTAGATGCGCATCGCTCTTGAATAAGAGCAATTAATTCTTGCAGTAATCGATACCTGTCACCTTTGTATTTTTTTAACAAGACTTCATAAGGTTTCTTATTTAGTTCAGTTTCAGAAATAAATTCTTGCAAATCTTCCTCTATGATAAGAGAGTTGGTCACCGTGTTAGCTTTTACTTCTCGGTAACCAAGCTCGTCTATAAAGAACGGTAGAAGGAACTTATCTTGTAGGTGAAGTTCATTCATACTGATTCTCCTTCTTGATATACTTTGATTTTACCTGTCACTACATCGTCAATCAGAGTTTTACGAAGTTCCTTTAACTTGTCGATTTGAATATTGATTTTTTCGATGATCGAATCGATATGGGCTGTTTTAGTATCAAGATAGTCAGCTATTGCTTTTTGTTCATTGAAATCAGGCATAGCGACTTCGATAGAGTAAAATCTATCAGAATACAAACGTAATCGAGAATCAATAATACCTGTCGACTTGCGCTTGAATTCTGAAATTGCTTTATCCGATCGAAAAAGATAATGAAAAAATGATGAACAAATTGATTTTTGAGGTGAGTATACTGCATAAGACGGACTAACCAATCCATCAAATGATGAAACACCTAAACCACTTTTCCATGCAAGCATAATATTAATTACTAGTTCGCCAACAGAACATAATTTATAACCAACAAGAGTCGAAGCATTTGTTAAATAGCCTTCATCTTCAATATTGTCTTTTCTTCGTGTGACTCCAGTATATTCAGATACTGAAAGCAAAGTTTCTTTGCCAGTTGTACTCTTTTTCTTTGATTCTAAAAACAAATCTTTAACTCTCTTTACTTTCCAATGCGTGGGTACTTTCCCTATCCACTCAACTCCGCTATCTTTCATCGGAACGTATTTGTCCAAGCCCTGGGTTACAGTTTCATTAATCAGAGAATGCTTCAACCTACTATACTGTTCAGCCTTTTGATTTAACAAATCAATCTTATGATCAATTTGAGCGGTTTTTTCATCAAGATAATCAGTTAAGACTCTTTGCTCTGAGAGTGGTGGCAATAAAGCTACAACTCGACCAAGATGAGTTGGACCATAGTGTTGTATTGTAGTTCCGCTTTTTTGCAAATCGATCTGAATTGTAAAAATACTCGCAGTTAAAAAATATTGTAAAAAATTTATATATAATTTACTACGCGACTTAAACCTTATTAAACCAGTATATGGGATCGCACCAACAGTATCTTTATCTACCCTAGCAGCAATTCCAGTTGTTGCACTGGCACTTACCAATAACTCTCCTAATTTTAATCTAAAATGACTCCATCTTTTTTTCACTTTTTCCGGATCCAAAAAATTACATCCATTCAACGAGACAACTGAACTTTTTAAACCAGAAATTCTTATTAAAGGTACGCCATCTTCAACAAAATCATCTGCCATAATACCTGGTCCTTCTTGATAAAATGTAAGATCCTTTAGTTTCCAAATAGACCAATGAGTGGGATACTCTCCAAGCCAATCTATCCCACTATCAGTATATGCATCGTACTTCATTACTTTGGTCATAAAATTAGCTCCAATTCTAACGCTTTTAACTCAATATCTATCGCATTAATTTCAGACAAAATAGTCTCAATTTCTCGAAGTTTATCAGGCTCGTAAAATACTTTATTAAAGTTTATTTCTACACCTACAACATTATCTAAATACACAAAAGGTTTCATAATATATTTATCCATAAATTTAGAAATTTCTGTTCGGTTATCATCTTCATTTCGATAATAAGGAATAATCTCATAATCCTTCTGATAATCCGGCGTCAATTCTATGCTAATTTCAATACGTTCAGGTTGTGTCTTGTTTGCCTTCTTATAAGAAGATTTCACTGCTATTTTGCCGCACCCGAGAAGCTCCTGTTCACCATTTACTTCTTTAATTATCGTTTCCTTTTCATTATCAAACCAATACTTACCTTCATCCGTAGTGATAATTAAAGACTGTTCTTTATAATCTATAGAGGCTATAAAAGGTTTAATATTTTGTTCAAAGAATTCAAATAATGAGCTATATTGGTCTGTATTATAAGTTGTAATTACAAACTCCTTAATTTCACGCTCCCCACTATCTATTTTTGTCGGTTTAAGCTTTTCGCTCTTTTTTCCTTCTTTGAGCATTGCCTCAAAACTGTTCCCGTAAACATCTATATTCGTGAGCATAATGGCTTGTTTATTAAAATAAAAAAACTCTTTATCGAATATCCGGGTATAATCATTCTCACGATACTCTTTAAGTGTTTCTACAATCTTCTGACGATTATTTTCATCTATTTCTTTTCGTTTCGATCCTTTGGTTTTTTTCAGAGGCGAAAACTTCTCACTAGCGTTAATCAACATGATTTTATCTTTTCGTTTCGGTTCTTTATTTTTATTAAGTACCCATAAATAGGTGTATATACCTGTATTAAAGAACTCATCCGTAGGAAGCTGAATAACTGCTTCCACAATATCTCTATCGAGCATCCATTTGCGAATATTACTTTCTGCTGAACCAGCATCTCCAGTAAATAAGGTAGATCCATTGTGAACGACTACCCCAATTCCATTGATATCTAACTTCGAAATCAAATGTTGCATAAACAGTAATTGACCATCAGAAACCGAAGGAAGGTATTTAAATCGATCCGTTTTATCTTTTTCGATATTATCCTGGTAACCTTTCCAACTTACACCATATGGGGGATTAGCCACCACTACGTCAAATTCTACGTTATAGAATTTGTCATCAACCAAGGTATTGCCATGTTCAATTTTTGAATCTTGTCGGAAACGACTTTCGATTTTTGCAAGAGCATAAAGCGCATCGTTCCAATCCTGACCATACGTTTGCGTTAATCGTTTGAATTTTTTATTTATGCGATCCTCCACTCCGAATAGCATGTTCCCGCCGCCGCATGTACAATCATAAATTTTCAATAGCTTATCGGACTCTTCAATTTTGGAGGCAACAATTTCTGAAATAAGCGCAATCACATCATCTGGTGTATACTGTTCCCCTGCAGTTTCTGCAGATATGTCAGCCCACTTACGCTTAATATGCTCTTCAAGTGTAGTAATTTCAGAGTTATTATACGGTTTTAGATCAACCTCACTCCATAATTTGGCATACCCCATCAACACTTTTTTGGATTTAAGCTTAGCAATAACCCCTTTAATATCCAAGTATTTTTCACCATCACCAGCAACTACACCTAATAAACCTTTCGTTTCATCGTCGAAACCATTCAGATATGCTTCAAAATCTATTTCAAAGGATTTATCATTCTTACAAACATCAGCTAGAGTTTGATTTTTTTCAAAAATGTAGACATTGTAACCTTGACCTCTATCTTTAATCAGATCATACAGGTCATCTTTGTCAATTTTAGATAATCCTTCTTCCCCAATATCCTTTTTTAGTTCATCTTTTAGTTCATTAAACATTCTAACAAGACGACTTTCAATCATTGTCAGAGCAAAAAACGGCATCATATACGAAGGCCATTCAGATTCTTTAATACCGCTACCGCGTAGCAAATCAGCTGTTGCCCAAATTTTTGATTCGTACTGAAGTATATCCATTTCATGTAACCTCTTTCTATTCTTGCTGTATAGTTTCTCATAATGAAGTTATCAAAGTCTCATAAAAATTACTACTAAGTAAAGTAAATATTGACGATATTGTTATCAAACAGATATTGTTTGCTACCAGCTATTATAGGTCCTTAGTCCCTATCCAGATTTCATTATAGCATTATCAAACATGTACAGCCTATCTATTGTATGCAACATTATGTTGAAAGCAATAATGCTTTTCCGTTCGCTCATTTCAATAAATGCGAATAGCACTCCGGTGCACTTCGGATTTCCTGTGCAAGCTGTTCATAAGGCGTTGTCAGCTTAATCGATCTAACCCTCTTCGCTTCCAAATCCCTTGGCTCAATAAATCCTTCTTCTCTCCATCGAACTACCTTTTCCCGGATTGAACGGTCTGACAATCGCAGCAAATCTCTCATCTCACTTGTTGTCATTGCATCCTGTTTGAAAGTTAGTTGCGCAAATACCAACCTTTGTTCCGGGTTAAACTTGCGAATGAGATCCGGCTCAACCTTCGTTAATTGGGCTGACTTTTCTGTTACAATTGCAGCCGCTTCAAAAAACACCTCTGCCAGACCGTCAATGAAAAATTCAAGCCACGGAGTCAAATCAGCGTCGATTCGTCCAAAATAATAATTGTGACTGAGTCCTAATTGCAGGCGTTTATAATACTCTACCAGATTCCGATCATAGAAGTGCTCTAAGACAAACAAGCCTTTCAACCCGTATCCCCCACGACGAAGGAGATAAGTAGTCAACATGCGAGCAGTTCGACCGTTTCCGCCCAAATAGGGATATATTGTTATAAATTGCCACATGAAGATTCCTGCTTTAATCGGCACGGGTATATTGGATGTGTTAGGCGAATTAATCCAAGCGACCAGATCTTCCATTAACTCGGGAACATCTTTCCACTCTGGGGGCATATAGTACCCCGCAGAATTTCGAGTCCCGACTTGATTCTGAACCTCGCGGTATTCACTCACACGAGGACGTCTGCCATGCACAACTCGAATAATGGCGTGCAGCTTCTTAATGAACTCCTCCGTAATGGGAAGTTGTCTTCTTTCCGCTTCATCAAGATATTCCAACGCTTTCATTAAATTATATACTTCTTGCTCTTCGTCTTCGTTGCTATTATTATAGAGAGCTTTTCGTTTTGTCGCCTCATCTAGCGTGTTCCCCTCTATTTTAGTTGAGAGAATCACTGTTTTCTCCATCGATTGTTTCTTCAATGCATCTATAATGGTTGCAGGTAACGGCAATAATTCAACGATACCACTAGCACGCTGTATATCCATTAGTTTCATAACAACATGTTCCGTAATTGTGTATCTCGGATTAAACATGGAATCACCACCTCTGTTTCATTATATGTTTGCCGCTATTTTGCCGCAATATACAAATCATTTTTCACAACGAGAAATGTGTTACATCAAGACTCCTATAGTTCTTAATTATCAATTTAAATCAAGCTCACGCGAAACTAGCGACAGTACATGCAAAAAAACTTTGACGATTCAGAACAACTCCATCTGCGTCACTTGTGTGTCGATGCGCTCCAGCACCTGCGGATCATTATCCCGGAAATAAGCGGTTTGGATCGTTTGCGCCGCCTCGACAATCTTCTTGCCGCTGTCTGCCGCATGACGCAAACGGCAGCTATAGACGACTGGGAAGTAGTCTTGCAGGAACTTGCCTTCCACGTGAGCCGTCAAGGCGATAATCTGGAAGCCGAGCTGCTCTGCAATGAAGAATACTGGGCTTAGCACGTGATCGCTGGAAGCTTTGCCGAACGGATTATCGAGGATGACGGTACGATGCTTCTTCATCTGCGCCTGAATATACTGTTTCCGCTCCGCTATATAATTGAGCAGCCCCAGGAACAAGGTCATGTTCTTGCTCCATTTCTCGCCGCCCGACCAGCGATTGGACTGCTCCCATGAATATGCGGCTCTTGTAATTTGCTGATCATTCGTTACTTTTCGGCAGGCTACCTTCATGCCTTCGCCCTGCATCACGATCTGAAGCAGCTGCCTCGAGTCCAGCCATTTCTCCAAGTCCTTGCGGATGAGCGCTTGTTTCTCCTGCTCGTCTGCCTGATCAAGATCATCTGCATAGCGATCCAGCTTCGTAATGATCCAATCGATATGCTTGCGAATTCGTTCCTTGCCATCCTGCTCATCCCACTCTGCCAACGTGAAGCTGTAAATCTCCTTCCACCCGTCTGCAGACTTGACTCTGGTCTTCTTCGGGATCTCCTTCAGTTCCTGAACGATCAGCTTCAAATGGGAGTGTACATGCACGATGAACTGCTGCAGATCCTGATCATGCGTCTGCAAGTTCTGCTCCATAATGTGGATAGCTGTCTGGATGCCCTTCTCCATCGATTGCTGGAACTCGATCAACTCTTCGAAGCTTTCCTTCGATTCAATGCCTTGCATCGTCATATAACGCAACTTCGTATCTTGAACAGAATAAAGGCAGTAATCCTTCATTCGGCTGCGGCCGTCCTTGACCGTTAATCGTTCCTTCTCCACGCGCGCCAAACGATCTATCAACTGTTCAATACAGACGGTAGCATAGTCTGTCGGTTTGTACGGGAATTCCGTACGTTTCGCTTCCTCTATCATCGCGGGCTTCAACCGCACATCCTCCAGCGCATATACGATCAAATGCTTATTCCAAATGTTCATTACCTGATCCATCTCACCCATACGCTTGCGAATCGCCTTCTGCTGCCGCTCCAGTTGCTCCGCTTCTTCCGCCAACTGCCGTTCCTCAGCTTGCAGCTTCGCCTGAACCGAATGAAGCGGCTCCATCCATCGTTCCGGCTCTGTATCCGGGAATTCCTCTGCAAACTGCTGTCGGAGCTTGAGGCATGCGCCCTTCTTCGCTTGCAAGTCCCCTTGCGTTCGTGTTAGTTCCCCCTCGATCCGCTTCAACTGGCGGCGCAGTTCTTCGACTCGTGACCATAGCTGACTTTGACGATCAAGGCCATCAAGCGGCAGCGGCATATCCGTAGCGAGTCCCGGATGCTCTATGCGCATCTGATGCATATGGCGGGTGCACTCTGCTTCTCTTTCGCGCTCACGGGCAAGATCCGATTCAAGCTGAGTCTGCTCCTGCATAATTTGATGGCGCTCATAATCAAGCCGCTTGCGTTCCTCCTTCAGCTCTGCCATCGTAGAAGTAGAAGGAAGCGCATCATACTCCCGTACCTCCAGATATTGCTCTTCCTGCTTCAACTTTTGAAGATGGAACGCGATCTCCTTATATTGATCCCTTACAGTCTCCAGTTCAACTTGCAGCAATCGCTCTGTACGCGCTGCTTGCTCCCGCTGGTTAGCAATGAGAGCAAGCTGGCTTCGTATCGGGATAAGCTCCTCCTCCAGCTTCGATACTTCACTTCCAAGCAACATATATTGCTGTCCCTGCTGAAGCTGATATTGTAAATGCTGAATTCTGCTTCCCAACTCTTCGATGGAGCTGCGCCGCTGGTCTGCTGCACGGCGATTCGCCTCAAGGTTGTGTTCAATTCGCTCAAGCTCGCGTGCCCGCTCAAGCACAAGTTCCTGTGTCTTCAACCTTCTCTGTTCTTCATCCTGCTGGGCCTTTAACGGATATTTGACGAAAAAAGCATGGAACCGCTTCTGTACCGACTGCCATTCACTTACCGCTTTCTCAACTTGCTCACGCTCCAGCTTCGCTTGCTCAGCCTGCCTGCTCAACTCTATTTTCCATGCTTCATACTGATCCAGATCCTCATTATTCGTCCAATGCTGCGGCACGATCCAGGAAAATGAGGACAACTTGGAATCCTTCGTTCCTTGAAGCTGGTCTGCAGCCTCTTGTGCACTCAGCACGCGAATTGGGAACGAGAAGCCGCCGCTCGCTTCCTTAAGACGCTGTTGCAAGGTCTCCTTCTCCTGCTGTGTCGTGATCAAGGTCACGGCCCATAGCTTGTCAATCCGCGCTTCCTGTCCCTGCTTCCATTCTTCGGGCAGTCCTTGAATATAATTCGTCCCTAATTGCAGCAAAGAATACTGATGGCCCCACTGCTCGCACAGTTTCGCCACCACTGCATCCGCGAAAAACAAAGGCTGCTGTCCATGATCATCGACATAGCGATAAGCAAGCCGTTCCTTCATCAGCAGCCGCTGCTTCTGATGCAGCATGCGCTCGATGCTCTCCGCCAGTTGCTCTCGGAGCGAGGCTTCTTTCTCATATAGAGACTGATATCTGTCCCAGGCCGGACGCAGGCTGCAGAGCTCTTGCTTCAATTCTTCCAGATCGGATAGATAACGTTCATGCTGGGATTGCAGCCTCGCCAACTCTTCGCCCAGGCGGCGACTATCCTCTCCCACTTCTCTGCGCCGCCGTTCCTGATAGACCGATTCTTCTTCCAGCCTTCTCAGCTCCTGCTGTTGAGTGAGCCGCCCCTGATCCAACCGCTGCTCCTCTTCCATCCACTGCGGGAGCAGTTGTTCCACCTTCTCCAACTGCAGGTTCGATAACAAGCGCCGAGCGATATCCGTCTGGTGATCCTTCTTCGCTTTAATCTCTGCATCCTTCTCTGCACTTGCTTTCTCCGCCTGCAGGCGCTCTTCCATCAATCTGTCGAGGTTCGCTTTGGCAGTCTCTATCTGTTCCGTAAGCTGACTAATGTTCTGTTCCAAGCAGCTGCGTTGCTCCTCCATAGCCTGTTCCTGCTGATCGTACACGTAACGGAGCCGGGCGCTGTTCTGTTCCCAATGCTCTTCCAGCTTGCGTTCATCCTCGGTCAGAGTCAACCGCTCCAGCTGTGCATTCAGTTGGGCAATCTTGGCCTGTGCTGCCAAGCATCTGTCACGAATCTCGGCATACTGGAGTGAAAAGTATTGACGCTCGTTACCGTTCAACTGCTCGCGAATATGCTCGGCTTCTTCCTCCACCAGCTCCAGCTTCGCAGCAATGGCTTCCTGTTCTTGTACCTCCTGTGCAAGAAGATATGACTTCTGCTTGCGCTGGAGCAGCTTGCTTCTCGCCTCATGCTCCTCGGCCTTAACGTGATACTGATTGCTCTCCTTCTCCACCACGTGCTGTAACTCGGTCGTCAATTGCCAGTAGGCCTTTGCCTCTTGCCGGGCGATCACATATTGCTTTTCTTCATGATCAAGTCGTTCATACAGTGCTACATATTTGTTGAGTTCCTGCTGGATGCGCCTATTTTCTTCAATTTGTTCCGTTAACTGCTTATACTTTTTGAACCCTTCCCGATGTTTCTCAAACGTACGAGCAAACGTCCCTTGTTCATAGTTTTCCATTGACTCTTCCACAGCGGGGATTAATAAGCGTTCGAATAATTGCTTGGTGGTCTTGCATTCATCGAAAAACTGCTCGATTCCACCCTCCGACCCGTTGATCTTTACAATTGCTTCCCACTCGCTCGTAATAATCTGATAATGCTGCTCTAGATACGCCTTATATTCCTTGATCGTGCCGAATGTCTTGGCGTGGAGCGAATGCCGCTGAGCCATCGACTGATAGTAATCATGAATTTCGCCCTTGTCCGACGGACGGGACTTTCCCACATTGCTTTTAACAAACGGAAGCTCCGCTAACCGGTGATCATCACGCTCTCCATATTCATAGATGTAACGATAGGAGTCGATCCCATTGCCCGACTGGAACAAGCTGACGCAGGTGACCAAATATCTCCGTTGCGGCTTGTCGGCCAAGATCCATTCGATAGCGATATGCGCAGGTCCGCTGTCCAATAGAAGCGTGTCCTTCACTTTGCGTCCTGCCAGATCCTCATGTGGAAGCACAGCCTGAATTGCCGTCTGGATAAACACCGTCTTCCCGCCGCCATTCTCCAATATAACGGCACCATTATGACCGTGAAAATCAAACGTTACATCGTTATAACGCTTATTCCCACCTTCATACAACACATGCGTAAATCTAATCTTCGCTATGGCTGGCACTTGTTGTCTCCTCCTTCTGTACGGAATGAGCCTGACGCTCTTCTTCGAACTGATATAGAAATTGCAAAATGCCGCGATTGTACTGAAGCTCCATGAAATAACGCTGGACGATAATACGTGTTTTCTCCGTCATCGCCAGCTCATTCTCCCCTACTTCTTCAACAAGCTGCTCTGCCAAGAGAAAACGCTTGACCGTATCCATAAAGCTGAAGCGGCTGATCGTATTTCCGCTTTGGCGCTTTGCCGTCTCCTTGATATCATCCATCGCATCCCATTTCTCAATGATGGCCGTCCAATTATAGGAGAATTGCTTCTCATATTCTCGCAGCTGATCCGGATCATGTTCTTTCAATCCTTCAATTCGTTCCTGAACAAGCAGCAGCCAATCTTCCATCTGAATAAAATCCCTTGTCGGCTCCATGCTCTGGTAACTGTTATAAAAAGCCCCGATAAATACGATGGTCGCTACATACATCAGATATAAATCCGCATTGACAGCTTGACCACGCAAATACGTTCGCTTCAAATGATCATTAGTTACATGGAAGGGAGACAAACGTACAAGCGGGATAAGGAACAACTGATCACCTGCCGGTAAGGTTACGCAATCTACCTCCCTGGCGAACTGATCCACGAGCCCTCTCACCTCATCATCAGCCAAATATTGCTGCAATCCTTCTCGCTCCACCACGCCGCTGCGGGCTAATTCCGCATACAGTCGGAATGCTCGCAAGACCACCTCATTCTCATACTGCATCCTTATTTCCTCCTCACTTCCACCTCACGTTAACCACAGTTCGAGATCCTGAATCGAGAAGCGTTCATTCACCTCAATGATACTGCCGACTTCCTTAATGGTTAGCGTATGTCTGCCCAATTGCCGGATCGCTTCTTCCATTCCTGTCGCACTGGATCCTTCCGCAGGCTCATGACCTGCCTGAACCGGGCTGCGCTGGTGCAGAATAAGCCAAAAATCATAAAAGGCGCGCAATTCCAGCCACGCCCCCATCTCTTCTCGCTGTCTGTACACTTCGATCCAATCCGACAGCAGAATCGAAGTTCGTCCATGCAATTGGTTCAGCAAATCTTCCATAATGGATTTGAACAAGCTTCCGCGCCATTGGATGAAAGCCCCCATCTCGGTACTGTCCGAAACCTCCAAAAATCCTTCCTCCCGATGCTCTTGCTCGCCATCTCCCGTAATGTTCTGTTCCGCGAATACGGTCAGCGGAGACCAGCCTGCATGCTGCTCCAGACCTAGAAACGGAGACAATACCCCTCTAGCCGCTTCTAACGGCAGCGGAGTGCCGAGCAGAAGATTGGCAATATCCTGATCAAAATTGAAGGAGTCCATCCCCGTATAGTACAGGGATTCTTTGGCAGCATCCAGCGCGCCATTTTTCAAGTCGATGCTTTGCTGCAGCAATAAGGCATGCTCCATATGAACCTTTTCCAATTCAGCCGATATCCGTAAAATATACTCATACGCATGATGCTCCTTCATCTGCAGCATGTCTGAATAGATCCGGTTCCTCGTCTCCTTGACGAAACCGCGCAGCGCATCGAACTCTTCATTTTCCCGCTGCAGACGGGAATTAATATCTTCAAGCAGTGCGCCATATCTCTTTAACGTATCTTCCGATACGATACTGCGCTTAATGTCGTGTGCCAGCTTAACCATCCGCTCCTGAAGCGACTCTACATCAACATGCATTTCGTTAATTTGCCGCAGCGCTCCCTGAAACTCCCCCTTCTCTAACTGCTTGCGCAGCACAAGCTGATGAATGGAAAGCTGGAATTCCATATAGAACTCTTTCGTTGCAAATACGAGCTCAAGCCCGTCGTCATCTAGTGCATAGTATTGCGTATTGGTGCTGCTATCGAAGGAACTGGCCTTCAGAATGGAAGTATAGGTCGTCTCTGTTTGTCCCGTTTCCCAATTGTAGTACTCGAAGGAACGTTTTTTGCCTGAGGAAGGCCGGAACACTTGAATAATGGATCTCGCCAGCTCTTCATACTCGGCCTCGCCCAGCTTTACTTGCTCTGCGGCAGCCTGCTGCAAAAACCTCGCCAAATCCTTTACTCCAGCCTTCGGATTGCGCATAAGCTTCTGCTCGAAGAAAAATAACAGCGTCATTAGTCCCATTTCCATCATAGCAATCGCTTCTCCATCACGATCGGTCTTGCGTTGGCGCTGCAATTCGAAAAGCGGATCGAACAAAGCCAGCTTGGCCATTCGCTCTTGAAAGCCCGATACAATCTGAGTTACGTCGACGGTTCCCACTGTTCCCATATAGACTCCTTCCAAATGGATTGCAATTGTAGTGCGGACAATGTCTCCTGCGGATAATAATGTCCAGTTGTAATGCTTCTTGTTATGTGTTCCCGGTCAGCAGGCGAGAAGTACATGCCGAATTGACGCAGCGCAGCATCTGCACGTCGCTGATTTTCCTTACCGGGAGCGGCCTGCTTCTCCAGACAGGCTATGTAGAAAGGCAGTGCAGGAATCATCGGCACCTTACGTGACAGATTCCTCCAGATCTGAATACCGGCATAGTCCATATCACCAAAATAATAAAAGAGATGTGTTCCTACAGCGGCGGGATACTGCTGCGCAAACATATCGATATTGCCTACAATTTTGTTCCCACAGCCATAAATCAGGGTGTGGAACTCTGTAGCTGCCAACGCAGGCAGCAATGCATGGAATGTCGTCTTATTCTCAACGACAAGGTGCATGAACGATCCATCGCGATCCGAAGGAATACCAAGTACAGGATGGATCGCAAACATGACCGGATCCGGGGAAGTATCCAGCTTCAGCTTATCAAGAAGACCTAACCGTTCTAGCAGCGCTTTGCCATCCTTCTCCGCAATCCACTTTTCATCCCCAACTACTGCAAAGCTTCTCTCGGGTACTGCTGCGCTCTCCTCCGGCAAACCATGTTCCTTCAAATAATTATTTATTTTCATCAAATAGGGCAGATCAGCTTCGAGCACAGATTCCCCCAATGTAAAATAGCGATCCAACGAGATCGAGGAATGAACATCCATACGCAGCTGATGGAGCCGCTGCTGCAAGCCCGATTTCAATAGTGCGTTCCGAATGCGATAACGATACGCCATATGTGGCGGCCGCGGATTTCGCCCAGCTGATCGAACCTCTTCCAATATTCTGGATTGCTCCAAATCAATTATGGCAGCCGCGAACTCTTCATAAGTTAGCTGCATGCCATCAACAGCCCGCTCCAATTGCTCCGTATGTACGGTTGCCTTTCTCAAGCCGCGTATATAATCAACAAGCCTCTCCTTGATATCAATCATGGTTGACTCCCATTCTGAAAGTATACGCCCAGCCAACGCCTCAGCTGCTCTTGGAATTTCACCCTTAGCGACTGCGGCTCCAATATTTCTGCTGACGCTCCATACTGCATAACCCATTTCAGAAAGCTCTCTTCATGATTTACAGTTGCCTCGAACAGCAAGCTCCCGTCAGGCAAGTCCGTCATCCTGGGACGAACGAACATCTCTTCTTCCTTGATGTATCTAGCCACATCGGGCTGGAATTTCACCTTGAATGTAATGAGCGTCTCTCCCCGATGCACCGACCAGGTATGCTTCATATATTGCTGAATATTGAAGTCCCCTTTATCGAAGCTTCTGTTCGTCATCTCAACATAACGAAAGCGGCTCATGCGGAACATTCGAATTTCTTGATTGCAATGGCAAAATCCAATTAAGTAGAAACGCTGCTCACGTGGTACTAGGCAGTACGGGTCGACCTCCCGCTCGCTCTCCGCATTGCGGCTCTGAGTATGGTAGATGACACGGATCGTCTTCTGCGCCACTATTGCCTCCATAATCGGAAGAAGGTAATTCGGACTTTCTTCTTTATAAGCAGGCGTCCCCATCTGAATCAAATCTGCGATATTCTCCATCGCATCCCGGCGCTTCTGCTTCTCTTTCTTATGCGTCGCCATCACTTTGTCGTATGCCGAATCGAATTCAGGCGTCAGCTTACTCTTATTTAACATCGAAGGAAGAATGGAAAATACCATCTCCTCTTCCTCTGTAAAGTTAAGCGGGTACATCGCAAAGTTGCCAATAAAATGGTAGCCTGATCCATATGCTTCATTTGTTACCGGAGCAATAAAGTCAAGTGTGCGCAAATCTCTATAGATCGTTCGATCTGACACCTCACATTTGTGTGCCAATTCCAGTGCTGATATGCCTGGATTCGCCTGTACGGCCATAATGATCTTCATGATCCGAATCATTTTATCTGACATGATTGTGTTTCCCCCCAGATGTTGAAATACCCTATAAATATCGGATATTCGACAACGTCCATAGGCCTTCCTGCCCGATTTATCCAAAAATGAGACTTCGTTATCCCATTCTTTATGAACCATGTTCAATCCTTTGGCGCTTTTTTATACCAATCCAGCAACTGCTTGATATCTCTTTCGGCTGCGCCTGTAAATATGTATTCCTTCGGTTTGGAAGGCGAATTGATAATGATTTGAACCTGATAGATGCCAAAGCCTTGTTGAATTTGATTCTGATGATAATCTATCGATTGAATAGCTTGTCGAAGGACATAGATCGTTGTTCGAGTGATGCCTGGCTTCGCAAGCACAAATTGTTTGCCAGTCGTTTCCCAACTCGTCCGTATGTATCTCTTTGTTCCCGACCAATATACAACCGCTAGAAGCGGTGTCGCCAGCCAAGCCCAAACTGACATACAAGCACTCACGCCGATAACAAGCACAGCCATGACGAGAGGGAGACCAACAAAATACATTGCCTTGCCCGCAGGCAGGCTGCGCTTGGGCACCGTTAATGTGAATTCAGGAAGTAAACACTGCATGGCAGTATGCAGCTCTGAACGATGAATCGCGGGAAGCAGCAGCTTTATTCGCCGTTCCCCCTCATACCCTACGCAATCCATCCAAATAGAAATATAGCCGAACAAGCGGCTGAACAACTGCTCCTTGATGCGAATCGTCTGAATTTTGGCAACGTGAAGAGAAGTTGACTTTCTCACATTCCATCCGTACTGAATATGCAGATACGCACCGTCTCGGATAACGGTCCATCGATTATATCGAAATTGCATCATGACAAGTGAGAACAGCCATGTAGCGAACGCACATAAAGCAATAATCCCAAGAACTTGGAGCAGGACGGGTATCACATCGATGTTAAGTATCGTTTTCCACATTTCATTTCTGAAAAAGGCTGTCAAACTTACTTCTTCTCCCTCAGAACGAGGCTCAATCCAGTCCCATATATACGTAACGATGGATAGACACAAGGGAACCCCCATCCAAAACGTATTCGAACTAATGGATCTCATAAATATATCCTTCGGTTGAAGCTCCCATGTTGGCTTGGCTTGAATGTGACTACGCACGAACCGATTGATTGCAGCAAGAAGAATGTCCGCATTGTCGCTTGTCAGTACGAAGGTTGCGTCAGCTTCCTTATTCGAATCTGAGGTCTGCAACTCTATCGTTGTCGATCCCACAATTCGATCCATCCACGTTGCCTTCATCGATATATTCGTAATCCGTTCCAACGGAATAGTTCGTTGAGTCATGTTTAATACCCCTTTATGAATCAGGATAGCAGACTCATCGAGCTGATAAGTGTCTTTCCACCATGTAATCATAGACCACAGCAGAATAGATATACCAATTACTACTGCCGCTCCATAGACCCAATAAGGCTGCTGTCCTGTTCCTGCCTTAATCTCGTTGAACAGCATTAGCGTATATGGAATAATCATATAACGGACGGAACGGTAAACATGAACGAGAATCTTGATGGGATGCTGTCTATTCTCCATATGCATCCGTATCCCCTATCTTGGCGAGCTCAATGACTTGCCGCCGCAGTTTATTCGTATCTTCCTCCAGCAAGCCCAGGATGTAGTTGGCATCACCTGCCGTCACGATTGCCAGATCAGATATACCGAGCTTTTTCTGAATGACATCCTGCTCGATATCCACATGCTGAACGCGATTTAGCGGAATAACTGATGAATGGGCGGACCATATATTTCCCCAACGAATGATAAGTTCATCTGAAGTCAGAACATAGCTTCTTCGCGCATAAGAGAATCGAACCCCATAGAAAATATAGAACAATGCTTTGCACCAATGGAAAAGGAGATATGCAGCTGCTGCATACATAATCCACTTCCATTGAGGCAGCCATAACAGATGAATGGCAATTGGAACACTGACTAGTACAGTCCTCTTAAGTGAAGATAGAAGTCGATAGATGCGCCAGTAGGGGATAACATTGGGATGAAGTTGTTGCTCACTAACCGTTGAACTCATAGCTGCTTTAGTGTCACCTCTCTGAGATAAAATATCTCTATTATAAGGGTTCTAAATGACAAACCTTGTCAGCGAATATATGTTCTACGCAAAAAAACAAGCACTTCATCTCATGACCACTTGAATCATGCAGAAGAAATGCTTGTTTCTGATTATATTATTTTTTCCATTTCAATCCATGCATCCGCGTAGGATGCGACTCCACCTTGTGCTAATAGTTGTTCCCTAACTGATAATTTCAATCCACGCATCCGTATGGGATGCGACAGCTAACTTTGAGCAATACAATCAAAAACCCTCACGAAACGACTAAAAGATTCATGGACAATGATAGATGCAATCATTAAATTATAAAACTACGCATCAGCCTTCTTAAAATAACATATAATGGTGCAAAACTTTGCGAATCCCCCGGGAAATTCATGTGCACTATACATTCGTACCGGAGAATGATTGGATGGTTGATCCCCTCTTTTATCTATTTTTTATAATGATAATATACAGTTTGCATTAAATCAATTTCACAGCGGTTCAAAGCAAATTGCTTCCTATGCCGCTTCCCTTTAGGAAATAAGCCAGCTCCTGCTTCTCCAAAACAAATCGTCGCCGTATCCCTCCGGACGGAACAAAAAACTCCTTCTTTCACCATGCGTATGACCTGCTGTATTGCTTCTTCCGTGTGTCGGTAATCAAACCATTGGATTCTTGCCGCGGCGTTAATGAACCAGCTATGGGAGTAAACATCATTCAAAATATGCCACCGTCCTTATTCTTATGACATCTCCTCACTGCGTCTCTTCGCACAAAGAGGCTGCCTCTACGTAAATAACAATCACACAGAGACAGCCCCTCCTCACAGCAATTATACCTGCGGACCGGCAAGCTTGATTGATTCCGCTACATCGCTGAATTTTATTTCGAAATTGCGAGCAAAGATCTTCGCCAGCTGCTTCGCCTTACGATCATAAGCCGATTTATCCGCCCACATGTTCCTCGGATCAAGCAGTTCATGGGGAATGAATGGTACTGCATCAGGGATAAGCATGCCGAATACAGGATGAGAAGTGAAGGCTGCCTTCTCGATACTTCCATTCATAATCGCCTTGACCATCGCCCTTGTGTACGACAGATTCATCCGCTCGCCGATCCCGTAAGGACCGCCGCTCCACCCTGTATTGACCAAATAAACCTTTACCCCGTGTTTCGTGATTTTGTCACCGAGCATTTCTGCATACACATCCGGTCTCAATGGGAGGAATGGAGCTCCAAAGCATGCCGAGAATGTCGCTTCCGGTTCGACTACGCCGCGTTCTGTACCTACCATCTTGGAGGTATAGCCGGACAGGAAGTGATACATTGCCTGCTCCTTCGTCAGTTTGGATACTGGAGGCAGCACGCCAAAAGCATCAGCGGTCAAAAAGATAATGACATTCGGATGGCCTGCGGTACCGGGAATGATCGAGTTATGAATATAATCAACCGGATAAGCGGCCCGCGTGTTCTCCGTCAATGTATTACTATGGTAGTCTGCCTCGCCGGTTACGGTATCAATCCACACGTTTTCCAAGACAGAGCCGAACCGGATCGCATTCCAGATTTGCGGCTCTTTCTCCTGCGCAAGCCCGATGCATTTGGCATAGCATCCGCCCTCGAAATTAAACACGCCCGCATCGGACCAGCCATGCTCATCATCGCCGACTAAGCCGCGATCCGGATCAGCCGACAAAGTCGTCTTCCCTGTTCCCGATAATCCAAAAAACAATGCCGTGTCTCCATCCTCCCCGACATTCGCCGAGCAGTGCATCGGCATGACGCCACGGAAGGGAAGCAAATAGTTTAACACGCTGAAAATCGACTTCTTTATCTCGCCCGCGTAATGGGTACCCCCGATGAGTACAGTCTTTCTCTCGAAGGAAATGGCAATGAACGTCTCGGAATTCGTCCCGTCGACAGCCGGATCCGCCTTCATGCCAGGCATTGCAATCACGGTAAATTCAGGTTCATGGGTTAACAACTCATTCATTGTTGGACGTATAAACAATTGCTGGACGAATAAATTTTGCCACGCGTATTCATTAATAAAGCGGACAGGCAAACGATAAGCCAAGTCTGCCCCTGCATAACCGTCGAATACAAAGAGCTTGCGGTTCTTCATATAGTTGATCGTTTTGTTATACAACGAGTCGAATTGCTCAGAGGTGATTGCCTGATTCACCTCGCCCCAAGCGACATGGTCTGCTGTGTCCGACTCTCTGACGATGAACTTATCCTTCGGGGAACGTCCCGTATATTTGCCCGTTGTGACTTGCAAAGCGCCAGTCGAAGTCAGATGACCTTCTCCGTTGCAGAGAGCGGACTCCACCAGCTTGGCAACCGCCAGGTTCCTCTGAGCTTCGTCTACATACAGACCAGCCAATTGAGTGCTTTCCTTATTTTTCGCGATCACGGTTATCCTCCCTATTCCACTGTTACCGAGTTTTTGTTTCATCTCGTCTCCAACAAATAAAAAAATGTATATTTTATCCTTTTTCATTTAATGTATACTATAAATAAATAATACGCAATATATAAAAGCGAATTGGGTGAATCCAATTATTTATTACGTCATTTTGAAAATGTTTTCACAATAGACAAATAAAAAAGGTGTCAATGCTTCTCTAAGAGATGAACTCTCTTTAAAAAAAGCATAACACCTTTTTCCCCATTTCTGGCTTACTTCCCTCAGCTTCCTTGACGCTTATCTCTTCTATATATAAGTCAGAAAATAGGATCAACTTCTACTTCGCCCAAACGGATTGCACAACAATTCCTTCATTACTTAACCGTTGCCGCAAGCTTTGGGCAAAGGCAAGCGCATGTGTGCCATCACCATGAATGCATACCGTATCGGCTTGAATCGCCACATCAACACCCTGGACAGCGTGGACAACCCCTTCTTTTACCATGCGAATGACCTGCTGTACCGCTTCTTCTGTATCCGTGATCAGCGCATTGGACTCCCGACGCGGCGTCAATGAACCATTCGCTTGATACGTCCGGTCTGCGAATACTTCGTGCACACAGCGAAGTCCAACGGCTTGACCTGCCTTTACGAGCTCACTTCCCGATAGCCCGAATAACACTAGCTCTGGATTCATATCACGGACAGCTCGGGCAATCGCCTCAGCCAGCGCGTAGTTGCTTGCAGCCATGTTGTACAAGGCGCCATGCGGCTTCACATGCTGCATCTTGCCGCCAGCCGCCGTGACAAATCCGTACAGTGCCCCCACCTGATAGACGACCATATCATAGGCTTCCTCAGGAGTGATGTCGAGATTGCGGCGTCCGAATCCAGCAAGATCTGGTAGTCCGGGATGAGCCCCAATCGCTGCCCCACGCTCAAGTGCTGCTGCTACAGTCCGTTTCATGACGGATGGATCGCCAGCATGAAAACCGCAAGCAATATTCACGGATGTTACGAACGGCAAAATTGCTTCATCCGAGCCGAGCCGATATGCGCCGAAGCTCTCACCCATATCACAGTTTATATCGATCTGATGCATAGTACTTTCCCTCCTAACGAATCCGCAGGGATAGTCCCTGCCGGAATTGGGCAATCTCTTGTTCCCGCTTCACATACAAATCTTGTGCTTCTTCTTGTGTAACCTCTGCAAATCGAATATATCCGCCCGGTCTCACTTGGGCGATGAGCGGCAAATCCACACTAATTACATGAGCGATTCGCGGATATCCACCGACCGTTTGTCGATCCGCCAACAACACGATCGGATTGCCTTCCGGCGGTACTTGAATCGTGCCTGTGCTGACGGCAGACGATATCATGTCAACAGGTTCTGCCACAGCCAGCGGTACATCTGCGAGGCGGTAGCCCATTCTGTCCGACTGAGTCGTAACGCGGAATGGCTCCGTCCATAATCGATGCTTGCTTTCTTCACTGAATGTATCGAATTCAGGACCACGGACGACGCGAAGCACCGGATTTTCTTTGTAAGCAGGACATATCGCAAAGCTGGCTCCCCATGGCATGACAATCGTTTCAAGGGAACATAACTTGAACGGTTCGGCAGCTTCTCCCATCTCCAGCACATCTCCAGCTTCAAGCGCTCGACCATGCAATCCACCTATTCCTGCCCGTAAATAAGTGCTGCGACTACCCATCGCTTCCGGGACGGATATCCCGCCGCTTATTGCCAGATAGGTTCTGCAGCCCGATACAGTTCTCCCGAATTGTAATGTGCTTCCTGCAGGAACATACACAGGACGCCATAGCGAAATGCTCATTCCATCAATGCTAGGAGACAAGTTGCCCCCCGCTAGAGCGATTACGGCGCCCTTTTCAAATATAAGCTGCGGCCCAAGCAACGTAATCTCTAAAGCTGCTGCGCCCTCTTCATTGCCTGCCAGCAAGTTCGCCAGCCTGAGTGCGACCGCATCCATTGCGCCACTTGTTAGTACACCGTACTTTTGTAACCCAAAGCGGCCGAGATCCTGAACCGTTGTCAGCATGCCCGCCGATTTTACCCGGATACACATGACCCGCGCTCCTCCCATTTCGTGTATTCCTCTTCTGTAATAGGCAAAAAGCGTATTCTATCCCCTGCTCTTAGCAAGGTTGGAGGATTCATATCCGGACGAAATAACGGCACGGGTGTCCGACCGATCAACTGCCAGCCGCCGGGCGTGACGATTGGATACACTCCCGTTTGCATGCCGGCAATCCCTACTGTCCCTGATGGAATCGCAAGCCGTGGAGTGGAACGCCTTGGTGTGGCAATCCGCGTCGACATTCCTCCCAGAAACGGAAAACCTGGCGCAAACCCAAGCAAATAGACTACATATTCCCCGCTGCTATGAATGTGAACAACTTCATCCGGTGACAGCTGGTTAATCGCGGCGACTTCATTCAAATCAGGACCGAAGCTCCCACCATAGCATACCGGTATATCTACAATTCGAATATTGCATTCAAGCTTCATATGTAACGATTGAGCAACAGCAATTTCCAGCCGCGCTTGTGCCTCATCATACCGCAGCAGACCCGGATTATAAAATACGGTTACAGTCGTATAAGAAGGGACGTATTCAATCATCCCTTGCATCGGATGTTCGTCAAGGTAGAGTGACAACAACCGAACTTGCTCATGTGCAGCCTGCCCGATGAGGGTACCAAATTCCACGACAACCGCCGTATCTCCGAGCGGAAAATATCTCATGCAGCTCCCCCTTACGATATTGTTGAGTTCATGATAGCATGATTTCGATTCCTCTATCCATGCCGGGTACGTATTGTGCGAAGTGATAGGCGTTAACGTTATTTGATAAGATGTACACCCCATTATTTCTGCTTCTCTGAAAAAATCTGCATGAAAAAGAAAAAGAGCAGGCTGCAAGGCATCTGCCCGCAATCCTGCTCTCCATTGAACCAAAACTTATTCCGTTACGATATCATGGACAAGCACTGGTGCCTCTGCATGGTCGCTAATCCGAATGTTCTCATAAATCTTCGCAATAACGTCATCAACGTTCTCACGATTCGCATGAATCGTTACCAAGGACTCCCCTGCCTTAACCGAATCTCCAATCTTCTTGTTCAGCATCAAGCCTACAGCAAGATCGATTTCGGACTCCTTCGTTGCGCGACCAGCGCCAAGCAGCATCGCTGCTGTACCGATCTCGTCAGCGACGATTTCTGCCACTACGCCGTCTTCCTTAGCAGGAACTTCGATCTTATAAGCAGCCTGCGGCAGCTTGTTCGGATCGTCGACGACCTCTGGATTGCCGCCTTGGTTCGCGATGAATTCCTTGAACTTCTCCAACGCCTTGCCGTTCGTGATGACTTCCTTCAGCTTCTCTTCCGCCTCTTCCAAGGAGGAAGCCTTGCCGGCTAGGAATACCATCTGTCTGCCAAGCGCGAAGCACAGCTCTTCCAGATCCTCAGGGCCGTGTCCACGCAGCGTATCAATCGCTTCCTGTACTTCAAGCGAGTTGCCGATTGCACGTCCGAGCGGTTGGCTCATATCGGATATAACAGCCATCGTCTTGCGACCAACATTGTTGCCGATGCTGACCATCGCATGCGCCAATTCCTTCGCATCCTCAGCCGTCTTCATGAAGGCCCCTGCTCCAGTCTTCACATCGAGCACGATGGCATCGGAACCTGCCGCAATCTTCTTGCTCATAATGGAGCTTGCAATAAGCGGAATGGAATTGACAGTTGCTGTAACGTCACGCAGGGCATACAACTTCTTGTCCGCAGGCGTTAAGTTGCCTGTCTGACCGATTACCGCAATTTTATGGTTGTTAACCAGGTTTACGAACTCGTCCTTCGTAATTTCCACATGGAAGCCTTCGATTGCCTCAAGCTTATCAATCGTACCGCCTGTATGGCCAAGCCCACGGCCTGACATCTTGGCTACTGGAATATCCAATGCAGCAACTAGAGGGGCGAGTACAAGCGTTGTCGTATCGCCAACACCGCCAGTTGAATGCTTATCCACCTTAACGCCCTCAATTGCTGAGAGATCAATCGTTTCACCGGAGTTAACCATGGCCATCGTCAAATCAGCCCGTTCCCGCTCCGTCATATCTTGAAAATAAATGGCCATCGCAAATGCACTGACTTGATAATCCGGGATATCACCTTTGGTATAGCCATCAATAACAAAGTTAATTTCCTCTGTCGTCAGTTCCTTGCCGTCACGCTTCTTCGCAATCAGATCCACCATTCTCATCGTTGATTCTCCTCGCTCTCCATTGGATATATGCTTGCTGATATCACTAACGCAGATTCGTTCATCATTCTTAACCAAAAACGAATTCACTATAATGCCGCAACCCTATAAATTCCTTTGCTTGTTGCTAATGACAAAACAACTTACAGCGAAATAGCTGTCTCCAGCGCCACTTCCATCATGTCATTGAATGTTGTTTGACGCTCTTGCGATGTCGTTTCCTCACCTGTCAGCAAGTGGTCACTAACTGTTAAGATTGTCAATGCATTCACACCATATTTCGCAGCCAGTGTGTACAGAGCCGTTGTTTCCATTTCCACGGCCAATACGCCATAATCCATCAGCTTCTGAACAACAGACTTGTCATCGCGGTAGAACATGTCGGATGTGAAGATGTTGCCGACATGAACGTTCATTCCCTTCGCAACCGCATTCTCATAAGCCCCCTTCAGCAAGGAGAAGCTGGCGATTGGAGAGTAGTCATATCCGCCGAAGACATGACGGTTCATGCTGGAATCTGTACAAGTTGCTTGAGCAAGCACGACATCACGCACATGAACGTCCTTCTGCATCGCACCGCAAGTACCTACACGGAACAAGTTCTTCACACCGTACTCATTGATCAGCTCATTTACATAAATGCTTGTTGTCGGAACCCCCATGCCCGTACCTTGTACGGAGATGCGCTTGCCTTTGTAAGTTCCCGTGAAGCCGAGCATCCCGCGAACCTCGTTATAGCAAGTAATATCCTCCAAGTACGTTTCTGCGATATATTTCGCACGCAATGGATCTCCTGGCAACAATATCGTTTCTGCAACGTCGCCTTGTTTCGCTCCAATGTGTACACTCATAGTTATGTTCCTCCAGTATGATGAATTATTTCAAATCCGAATTATTTCAAATCAGATAAAAAGCTCTTGCCATACGCTGGTGCCGCAACTGCAAAGTTCTCGGCAACCGTTGCCGCGATATCTGAAAATGTTCCACGAAGTGGAAGCTCCTTGCCTCCATCTACAAAGCGCGGAGAATATGCAATCAGTGGAACGTACTCCCTCGTATGGTCAGTGCCTTTGTACGTTGGATCATTGCCATGGTCTGCTGTAATGAGGAGCAGATCCTCATCCGTCATCTTCGCAAATACTTCAGGCAGCCGAGCATCATATTCCTCTAGTGCACGTCCGTAACCCGCTGGATCGCGGCGATGTCCGTACAATGCATCGAAGTCAACGAGATTTATGAAACTTAATCCCTTGAATGGCTCATCCAGTGTCGCGATAAATTTATCCATACCGTCCATATTAGACTTTGTTCGAATTGCTTGTGTAATTCCTTCGCCATCATAAATATCTGAAATTTTGCCTAATGCGATCACATCGTAGCCTTGATCCTGCAGCTCATTCATTGTTGTGCGGCCAAATGGCTTCAAGGCATAATCATGTCTGTTCGACGTACGCGTGAAGTTCCCAGGTTCCCCTACAAATGGACGAGCAATAATTCGTCCAAGCATGTAAGGGTCATCACGAGTAATTTCGCGACAGAACTCACAAATCTCGTACAGCTCCTTCAATGGAACTACCTCTTCATGCGCTGCAATTTGTAGTACAGAATCCGCAGAAGTATAAATAATGAGAGCGCCTGTCTTCACATGCTCTTCACCGAGCTCATCGATAATTTCGGTTCCGCTTGCCGGCTTGTTGCCGATTACCTTGCGTCCCGTCTTCGCCTCAATGCGTTCAATCAGTTCCGCTGGGAAACCATCCGGAAACACGCGGAATGGAGTATCAATATAAAGCCCCATGATCTCCCAATGTCCAGTCATGGTATCTTTGCCGCGGGAAGTTTCTTGCATTTTGCCATAATAGCCTAGGGGGCGTTCGACCACCTCTATGCCAGGAATCGAGCGAATATTGGACAAGCCGAGTGCAGCCATATTAGGCATGTTCAGCCCTCCGCATTCCTGAGCGATATGCCCGAGTGTATCAGAGCCTACATCATCGAATTGTGCAGCATCAGGCGCTTCACCGATGCCTACCGAGTCCATAACGATAAGATGAATCCGTTTGAATGTTGTCATCATGTCGTTCCCCTTTCCCAAGCTGATTTAGATGCTTACAACGTCCACTTAACCAGAAGTGGACGTCGTGAATGTAGTTATAGGAAAATACCTGCAACAATCGCAGACAATACGCTTACCATCGTAGCACCGTACAGCAAGCGAAGACCGAATCGCGCTACCACGTTGCCTTGCTTTTCATGAAGTCCCTTCACCGCACCAGAAATGATGCCGATCGAGGAGAAGTTCGCGAACGATACCAAGAATACAGATACGATACCTGTAGTACGCTCAGACAGAGCTAGCTTGCCAAGATCCAGCATCGCGACGAATTCGTTCGCTACCATCTTCGTTGCCATAATGCTTCCCGCATCGACCGCTTCCTTCCAAGGTACCCCCATCAGGAATGCGAATGGTGCGAACACATAGCCAAGCACTTCTTGGAATGAAATTCCGAAGATACTGCCGAAGATGCCGTTGATAAGTGCAATCAAGGCAACGAAACCGATCAGCATCGCAGCAACAGTAATCGCGACCTTGAAGCCGTCCATAATGTATTCGCCCAGCATTTCGAAGAACGACTGCTTATGTTCTTCTTGTACTTCCAAGATATCTTCTTCCTTCGATACCTTATATGGATTTAAAATCGAAGCGATAATAAATCCGCCAAACAAGTTCAATACAAGCGCAGTTACTACATATTTAGGCTGAATCATTGTCATATACGCACCGACAATGGACATCGATACTGTCGACATCGCAGAAGCACAAAGTGTATACAAGCGGCGCTCCGGCAGCAGCCCGATTTGCTTCTTCACCGAAATAAATACTTCAGACTGGCCCAGAATCGCAGATGCTACTGCGTTGTATGATTCCAGCTTACCCATGCCGTTAACCTTGCTCAATCCAAGACCGATGTATTTAATAATGAACGGCAAGATTTTTGTGTATTGCAAAATACCAATCAGCGCTGAAATAAATACAATCGGCAGCAAAACGTTTAAGAAAAATTGAGTGCCTTGGCTATCATTCACGATTCCGCCAAATACAAAGTTAATGCCTTCGGCTGCATAACCGAGCAATGATTCAAAAACTTTAGCAAATTTGCCGATTATCACTTCCCCGACACTTGTATTCAACAGCACAAATGCCAAAATTGCCTGCAACACGACCATTATGGCCAATGGACGATAGCGAATGTTGCGTCGATCCTTACTTGCGATATATGTGAGTCCGAATACAGCCAGCAGACCAATGATCGCAATTACAAATTTCATGTAAAGTTCCCCCCATGCTAGAGCATGCATCGATTTCTTAAAAATGATTTAGAGCACCTTGTTACCGCTTTCAAATCGAACGTGATTTCTATTTTTGTTTTACTCGCTATCCTTTTCCATATCGGCACCTGAAAACGCGCCAGGAAGCAGTTGGGACATTGTCCATTCCTCGGTGTCACCCTTAAGGTTCGTCAAGTAAATCTTCGTATCACCATCACAGAACTCTGCCAACACTTGGCGACAAGCTCCACACGGAGATACAGGCCCTTCCGTATCCGCAACTACAGCAACAGCTTCTACCTTACGTTTGCCTTCCGATACAGCCTTGAATACAGCCGTTCGTTCCGCACAGTTCGTCAAGCCATAGGATGCGTTCTCTACGTTGCAGCCACGATAAATGGTTCCATCCGCTAAAATAGCCGCCCCAACCTGGAAATGAGAATATGGTGCGTAAGCCTGCTTGCGCGCCTCCAGCGCTTCTTGAATCAACTGTTCTTTCATGGGCTGAACCTCCTCATTGGACAGTGAATCATCCCTTCCATAAGCGACTCGCCTACCGAAGGAATGATTCACGTCTCTATTTTAATAAGAAGATGTCGATGTAATGCCATTCATGATGCTGACGCCAGAGCTTGCTCCAATTCGAGTTGCTCCCGCTTCAATCATGTTGTTCACATCTTCCAAGCTGCGAACACCGCCAGAAGCCTTCACACCTGTCTGCTGGCCAACCGTCTTGCGCATAAGTGCTACATCTTCACGAGTCGCACCGCCTGTCGAGAAGCCTGTAGATGTCTTCACGAAGTCAGCTCCTGCCTTCACAGCCAGTTCACAAGCGCGAACCTTCTGCTCATCAGTAAGCAGGCAAGTCTCAATAATGACCTTGACGAGCGCTTTGCCTGAAGCCGCTTTCACAACCGCCTCGATGTCCTTCAGTACGAATTCATCGTTGCCGGCCTTCAGCTCTCCAATATTAATAACCATATCAACTTCGGTTGCACCACCTGCAATCGCATCTTGCGTCTCCAATGCCTTAACAGCAGATGTAGATGCACCGAGTGGGAATCCAATAACCGTACATACCTTAACTTCTGTACCAGCAAGCTGCTCTGCACAGTAAGCCACCCAAGTCGGGTTAACGCACACCGAAGCGAATTGATACTGCTTCGCTTCCTCAACCAGCTTGGCAATATCCGCTTGAACAGCGTCTGCCTTCAACATCGTATGGTCAATCATACGTGCTATGCTCATGCTGCACACCCCTTATATTCTTGTGTCATATCCATTTAACAAATGTAATATTGATTTCATGGGTATCATATCATGCGGTTTGAACAGATGTAAAGATTGCTCAGAAATTTTGTTCATTACAATATTATGAACAGCTTTCTTACAATATTTTGAACAAAAAGCGCATAAAAAATCCCTCAGAATAGAATATGGGGCTTCGCCTCCACGTACCTACTCTAAGGGCTTTCATTGTCGCTGCATAGCGGTAATTATTGCAATAATGCTTGCGCCGTAAATTGATCGGTTACGAGTATATTGGCATATTTACCAACAAGCGCTGCACGGATTGCATCAATCTTGCGCTGTCCCCCTGCTACAAGTATCGACTTGTCCTTCTCTCGCAAATCCGACAAATCAATTCCTACGGTTCGATCATTAATTCCTTCACTGCAAATGCGGCCCTCCGCATCGAAGAATCGCGAGCATATATCACCGACACCTCTGCACTGCAGCAGCTTCTTCTCTTCACTGCTGAAGTAGCCAAGCTGGAACAACAATGCATCATCATTCACCGTACCCACGGTGAACACCGCAATATTGGCCTGCTTGCCAAGCTGAATGATTCGGCGGATATGCCGATCCTCCTCCACCATTTGCTTCAAGGCGACGCTGTCAAATATAACGGGCAGCGGCAAATAACAGGCAATCGTATGAAAGGCTGATGCAAACAGATTCACCGTCTCCGCCGCATACGTATTCACATGCGAGTGGCTAATGCCTCCCTTGAGCTGTACAACCTCAACGCCTCGAACCTGCTTCTGTTGAAGCTGCTGTGCAACTGCATGCATCGTACGTCCCCATGTTACACCGATAATATCTGTATCTTGAACCGTTTCGGCTAAATACTCAGCTGCTCGCTTGCTAATGTGTTTCTGAATTTCCTTGTATTCGTTCGCCGGCGAATAGCAGACGAGTGCCGTATCCAGTCCATACCGTTGTCTAAGTCGTGCTCCCAATGCGTCCAGATCCTCAAGCGGATCGACAATATCGATCCGTACGAATCCTTGCTCCTTCGCATATTGCAGCAGCCGGGATACAGTCGGACGGGATACCCCTAACTTGGCTGCAATGTCCATCTGGCTATAATCCGATAAATAATATAATCTTGCCGCTTCAATACTCAATCGCTGTTTGTCATGATCCATGTCTACAACCCACTTTTGTGAAATGATTCTATGAATATGCCGTCAACACGCATAGTTAAGACGAGCCGCAACCTTACTCAACCTTACTTCATTGAACCTATACTATCATAATCTGCAGATATGTAAACGCTCACGAACGAATCAGAGACTTCTGCCCAACTGTGAACAATCGTGAAACATTAGCTCCAGTTCAATCACAAGCGGGGAAATTACTTGAACATGCGAACAATCATGTCACAATCAGGCATGCTGAAATATTCACCCGCTTCAATCTTCATAAGCGCCAGACCTTGAATCATGGACCAATACAGCGTAGCCAGCCGCTTGGCATCCCCGCCGTGAATCTCACCCCTGCGCTGACCTTCCTCTATTATCCCTACCATATGCTTCATTGGACTGGTTAATTGCTGCATCTGTGACTTCACGGAATCCGGCATCGATTGATACGTAGAGGCTTGCAGCATAATGTGGTGATAATACACGGCCTCTTCGCGCTCCGCGAACGCACTTAAAATTTGCTGCGTCATCCATGCAATCTGATCCAGGCTGTTCCCCTGACTCGACACCGTCATCAGCATCAATTGATCGGAAGATTGCAGTGCCCGTTCCACTAAGGTTGCGAATATCTCATCCTTCGACTCAAAATAATGATAGACAAGACCATGACTCAAAGAAGCTTCCTTCGCAATGTCGCTAATCTTGGTAGCTACGAATCCTCTATTGGAAAACACCTTTAAAGCGCTGCTTAAAATCTGTTCCTTACGCTCGTCCCGAATCAACTTATTTTGATCCGCATTTCTAGGTGACATATACATACAGCTCTGCACGAACAGCAGCTAATGGAACTAGCTGCCGTATGGCTGAGCCTCCTCCTTTACTCCATGATTGTTCTATAAATAATTATTCAGATGAATGATCCAAATGATCCGAATGCTTCGACTGCACAGCATTTGCCGCATGAAACCGTTCATTCCCCATCAAGAGACCCATCGGCAGAACTAGGGCGGCGGCTATAACCAACAGCCAGAAGCCGGAATGAATAGATGCGACGAGCGATGCTCTTAATGCTGCAGCCACATGGTCTGGTAACAGCGATGTCGACCCAATCAGCATTTGCGCATTGCTCAGCTTATCCAGTACTGCCGAATCCAGCTGCAAAACAGAAGCCTGACGCTGAATTTCTGTTGCCAGATGCTGATTTACAATGGCCGCCATAATGGATGCTCCAAGCACGCCGCCAATCGTACGAAAGAAGGTAACCATCGAGGTGGCGACTCCTCTGTATCGTTCAGGTGCAGTAAGTGTTGCAGCCGTCTGCGCATTCGGCATAAGGATTCCAATCCCGACACCTATTAAGGCTGTATTTCCCCTAACATACCACATATTTACGTCAAGCGGCAGGGTCGTAAATAAGAATGCACTCATTCCCATAAGACTTGACGCGAGCAGCACCGATCCCCTCCAACTGAGCCGCTTCATCAGCATTGTTCCCAGTACAGTACCAACCATAACCGAGAACATCATCGGCGTTAGCGCATTCCCCGCATCCTTCACGTTTCCCCCAAGCCCCGCCTGAATGAAAAATGGAATGTAAAGCAAAGCACCATACATAATCATCCCTTGAACAAAGGAAGCTAGCGAAACGCCAGCAATCGTCCGATTGCGGAATAAGTGAAGAGGTATAATGGCCTCCGATGCCCGCAGCTCGATCCCGATAAATAGAACCAGTGCCAGTGCCCCACCTAGCAGCATAAGCAGTACTTCCCACGATCCCCAAGCATAGTCCTCACCCGCCAGCTTGAATGCCAACAAGAGAATAACAGTTGTCACAATAAGAAGCAGCGCACCGGCATAATCTACCTTCGGCTTGCCTGTATTAGCGCGTGATTCAACCAATGACCAGCACATGATGAAGATTGCTGCGATACCAAACGGAATATTCACGAAGAAGTTCCAATGCCAGTTGAGCTGTTCCGTAATAAAAGCGCCGATTGTCGGCCCAACGACAGAAGAGAGTGCATATACCCCCATGAAGAGAGCTTGGAATTTGCCTGCACGTTCCTGCGGAATAATCGTAAAAATAAGCGTGAACGTAATCGGCATAAGGAAACCAGCTCCTAGTCCCTGAATTCCTCGAAAAACGATAAGCTGGGTCATTGAAGTTGCGAGCCCACATAGCAGGGAGCCTCCCGTGAAGAGGGCCAATCCTGCAATATAAAATCGCTTGCGCCCGTACATATCGGACAGCTTCCCCACTACCGGCATAATCGCTGTTGATGCAAGCATGTAAATCGTGAATACCCATGACACCACATCGAGCCCACCAATCTTCTGAACAATGGAGGGCAGTGCGGTAGATACAATTGTTTGATCCAAGGACGACAGGAAAATACTTAACAGCAGGGCTGCTATCGTCCAATTTCGTTTGCTTCGGTTCATTTCCATACGAATGTTCCTTTCTGCAATGCGGTAATTTGCGGCGGGTTTTTATATTGACTAATTATTCAATCAAAAATATTGTAGAACCACCCTCACAAATAATCAAGTTAATATTCGGAATTCACCCTCTCTTTTTTTGTATTCATGAACAAGATCATCAAATAACCGCCTCAAAGGTGGTTTTTTGTTTCTCGCGTTTCACGCTCTCAACTGGCTAAAGCCTAAATAACAAAAACGAGAACCCGCTCCAATTCGCTTTGGAGGGGATTCCCGTTTTTTTATTTACTATTTATAAGTTCCAAATAGCTTTCGGCAATTTTCATCAAGCTTTCTTTGCTGATTTTATCGCTGTTTCCTTGGACATTATAGGCGTATCTTTTCTTTTTGTCCGGGCTCTCGTATACCCATGTCAGCTCGTGCACATGCGAAGGACCAAATTCTGTATGCAGCATTTCTACCCCCTTCACTTGAACTTTTTCCTGTTCAAACTCACTTTGCTCGTCAATATACCTTCCTGCATTCTTTTTGTTCAGATTAGTGATCGTAACCTGGATTGTATCCTCTCCATTTCGATAAGTAACCCAGATATTAGAAAATTGATCTGTCATTTTAATTGGCATCATGGCATATCCTTTTTTGGACTTTTCTGCCTGCTTTCTCAGCTTTTCCGCCATCGCCTTTTTTTCTTCCGGAGAAGGCGGATTTACTTCCTGAGCATTTTTAAAGAGCACTTCCGCTTCTTTGAATTTATAATTACCATTGACACTGTCTGCAATCTTAACGGATTTATCCGTAATCTTATCGCGCAATTGAGAGAGATTTTGGAATGGAGCCAACTTCGTTCCAAGGTCTGTTTGATGATTCGGGTTATTGGCAACCATATAGAACAGCCCAGCTTCCCCGTTCTTTAGCACCTTCTCCTTAAGTTCAAAAAATGCATTGAACCGCTCTCTTTCATCTTTCGATTCTGTTTTTCCGGCCTCTAGCGTCTTCGTCGATTTCGTCTCATATACGACTTCGCCATCCTTGTTCTTCAAAGAATGATACTGTACGGCCGCGTAACTCGTAGAGACCGTCAACATCATCCCTACAACCGCAGTCAAAGCAACTTTATATTTCACGAAAAACCTCTCCTTTTCTTTTTGCTCAGCACACAAAATTTGCATAACCTATCTATCCTGTTAAGTCGGAGTCGGGAATGCACGGATTCATCAAGATAGCCCGCTTCAATCTGCAAGTCGACCTCGAATTTTGCCGTGGCACCTCTGCGATGATCTGACTTAACTCCGCGTCATTCAAGCCCTTCCCCCCTTTCACTCTATACAACGAACAGCTGGGCTAAAAATGTGACAACTGCCTTTGAAGCTTATTCCGATTACTTTGCGGGGACCCCGGAAGTTTTTGATATGTAAAAGAAAACGGGAATCCGCTCCAATTCGCTTTGGAGCAGCTCCCATTTTTTAGTAGTTTATTATTCCAAATAGCTTTCAGCAATTTTCATCAAGGCTTCTTTACTTACCTTATTTATATCTCCATCTATCGTATAGACGTATTTCACCTTTTTGTCAGGGCTCTCGTATACCCATCTCAGCTCATGCCACTTTGAACGACCCCAATCTGTATACAGCATTTCTACTCCCTTCACTTGAACCTTCTCCTGCTTAAACTCTACTTTCTCGTCAATATACAATCTAGCGTTCATGCCCTTTCCACTCAGATTAGTGACATTAACCCCGATTTTATCCTCTCCATTTTGATACGTAGCATTGAGAATGAAAAACTGATTTGTCATTTCAACCGGCATCATGGCATATCCCTGATTGGATTCTTCCGCCAGCTTTCTCAGTTTTTCCGCCAGCGCCTTTTGTTCTTCCAGAGAAGGTGGATTTACTTCCTGAGCATTTCTAAATAGCACATCCGCTTCTTTGAATTTATAATTTCCATTGACACTGTCTGGAATCTTGATGGATTTATCCGTAATTTTATCGCGCAATTGAGAGAGATTTTTGAATGGCATCGCCTTCGTTCCAAGATTTGTTTGATGATCCGGGTTATTGGCAACAAGATAGAACAGTCCAGCTTCACCGCTCTTTAACATCTTCTCCTTAAGTTCATGAAATGCCTTGAAATGCTCTTGTACATCTTTCGTTTCTGCTGGTCCCATCTCTTTCGCCGATTTAGTCTCATATACGACTTCGCCATCCTTATTCGACAATGAATTATACTGAACGGCCGCGTAACCCGTGGAAGCCATTAACATCGTCCCTACAATCACAGTCAAAGAAACTTTATATTTCACAAAAAACCTCTCTTTTTTTTGGGGTTCGGCATGCAAAATACTCATGACCTTTCCTGTCAAGTCAGCTTCGGGAATGCGCGGGTCATTAAATAATTTTTTCAAATCCCGATCCTTGTCCATATTCATACACTCCCAGCCCCTTTACATGAGCATAATGCTCTCGGAATTTTGCAGCCGTACGTTCGTATTTTTTACGCAGGCTTGCGCTGCTTTTACCCAAAATCAAACCGATCTCTCGGTAGCTCTTATCCTCGACGCAACGTAAAATTAATAAGTTCCGCTCTTCGGCCGTTAATTTTGACAAGGCTTGATGAACGGATTCATCAAAATAGTTAGCTTCAATCTGCAAATCGACATCTTTATTTTCCTTCTCGTCCCGGTAAAAAAACGGCAAATATTTCACCAGCTTCCGCTTGCGGATCATATCAATGCATTGATGATAAGCAATCTTGTACAACCAGGCTCGAAAGGGGACCTCACTCTGATATTTCCGCAAATTGCGAAATGTCTTTAAAAATACTTCCTGTGCGTTATCCTCCGCTTCGGTATAATTGCCGAGCATGTGATAACAATAGAGAAAAATCGGTTTTTGGTATTTCTCCATAATTATCTCAAATTTTGCTATGTTCCCATCCAGAACCTCTGCGATGATCTGACTTAACTCCGCGTCATCCAAGCCCTACTCCCCCTTCCACTCTGTACAACGAACAACTGGGCTAAGAATGTGACAACATGAAAAATAATTTCGGTAACTATAGGATATGACGACAATAAACGACCTGCGGATTAAGGTAAATTGAGGATAGGATAAAAGTAAAAGGGGACGCAACGAACGACCAATTCGTTCCCAGCACTTATGAGGGGATGTAAATGGGGACGTAATCTGTCCATATGTATGGTTCAACCTTTCCTCGTTCCAAAAAGGAAACTGAAGAATGGGGGGGCCGCCAGCATTTCGAAAAAAAACCATGCTACGCAAATTTCGATAGAAAAAGAGGCCGGGTTTCTCGTAGCGTTGAAGCGGCCCCTTTCCGACATTATTTGATTTTTTCCAATATCATTTTCCCAGACGAAGTCGTTACATCCAGAACAGGCGACTCCGATGTGGCCTGATTGACACTTGCCTCGAAATTTCTCTTGCTTTCCTTATGCTCGAGCGTTACCGGAATTTTCAAATCGGCACGTTCCAGCTTCGTATCGCCTACAATTCGGAATACCGCGTCCGGCTGGACTCGAATGGTCGCATTGCCCGAACTTGTATGAACGCGAACCGATTCATGGAATGGATCAATAGCCACATCTACGTTGCCAGAGGAGGCCTCTATACTGCCTTTTCCCGCCATTCTTCCGAGTTCAATGTTGCCCGAACTAGCTTCCACCTTATATTCCTTCCCCGCATATCCTTCAACAGATATGTTTCCGGACGAAGCTTCGACAGACAATTGGCCAGCTTCAATCTCACCTGTCGTAATATTACCGCTCGAAGCTTCTATCTTCAATTCCTCATAGACCTTCGCGGGAACTTCAACCTCTAGCGATAGAGATATGTTGGAATATAACTTTCCCATTATTGGCCCCACCTTGATCGCTAGCTGATCTTGATCCATTTCCGTGGCGAGGAGTTGTTCTTTCTCTTCTTCGCTGCCATCGAATGTACCTTTTAATTGAACTTGAATCTGATCGCTATTTCCAATCTTATATTGGATGTTGGAACTCTTTGTCTTAATCGATATGCGAGATACATTCCCAGCGTCCAAAGATCGCTCTACATGAACAGGGATATCTTTCGTAGAAAGCACATTTGATATTCCTTGCTTACATGCGCTTAGGCCGAGTAGAATAGGGATCATCAACATAGCAGTTATCCATCTTTTGTTATTCAATTTGATTAATCTCCTTTATGAAATTACATGATAATTTCATGATATTGGTAATGGGTTATCCGTATGACGCTGATTAGGATCACCGCTACTTCAACTTGTGAATTCCTCGAAGCCTCATTACCTCATCCATGAATCATCATTTGTAATGCGTCCAATCGTACAAACTGCAATAGTCTTATCTGTCAGGTCGCAGACGCAGCATGGGCTCGCAGATCTACATATCGCTGCAAAAATTCTGAGGCTTTACTAACGGCACAGGTCTCTGGCAGCCGCTTATACGCCGAGCAAGCAGTCATCTTATAATCAGGATGAACGGAATAAGACTTCCAATAATACGGGATGTCGCTAGGTGACGCTAATTGCCATGCAGCTTCGCCAGTCAGACTAGGGGTGAACGAACACAAGTCAATAGGCATGGATACCCCTTTGCCATCAGCCTTCACATAACTTTCCTTATAGGTCCACAGCTCGATAAAGTGCTCCATCCGTTCGTTTACTGGTACAGAGTCACGCACCCGCTTCTCATCGATTGACAAAATGCTTGCAAAGCTCCCTAGCTCCATATCTTCATCAATCTGTTCTATATCAATCCCTACTGGGTGATCCTGATCGTTCGCAATGCCGACAACCCATGTTCCTGAATGCGAGATATTGAATTGAATGTGATTGTAAGGCCCACTCATATAAGGCTTGCCGAACTGATCCGCTTGAATCGCAATTTGATCAGATGAACAGCCTGTCATCTCTATTATTAAGCTCTTGGCAACGAGCTCACTTAGCACACAACGAATAGAGTCCATCTCTCGATAGAAACGGCCTACCCTCTCTCTTCGCTCTGGCGATAGAAAAGGCAGCCAGTCGTTCAGCCTGATCATGCTGTCAATTCGAACGGCAATTACTTTCATGATGCCTCCTTCTGCCATACATTCCTGATATATGACAAAAATTATACACCCGCCCCAATCATACTACAATATTTTCCTTTATTTCCTCTACATACGCCCGTAATGGTAAAACAAATAAACACCCAACCGCACGAGTTGGGTGCCTCACTGCAACATTCTATTTAGTACGATGTTTACTGATTCCACATATACATCAACAACCAATTCCCCACCAGAACAATGAGAAAGATAGCAGCCCACACATGCTTTCCTACCACGTACAGCGTTAATGCAGCCAGACCAAAAAAAGCGGCTTCGAACAGCGCTCGGATCCAGCCTTCAAGCGGTATCGTTGCCTTGGGAGAGCCAAATGTCCCCCATATCAACATCGCCACGATAACGGAACCACCACCGAGCAAAACCTTCGTTAGAGTACTGTTGCCCCTCTGTATTCCCCAATACGCAAAAGCTGCCAATGTACAAAGCTCCAACACGAACCGCAATCCTAAATTACATATTTGCAACACGTAGATGAACGTATCCATGCTCTCTCCCTCCATCTGATAGGAATCCACACCAAAAACAAACGATGTTATTGAATTAACTAATTACATTAGTTATAATATATCTAGATGGGGTCAATTGTCTATTGGGCATTGGCTATTTACAATTAACTAACAGTGAATGAACTGAATGACTTAACAACAGAGGAGAAATGAACATGTCACCAAGAGTTGGTTTGACTCCCGCAATGATACTAGAAACAGCTACCCTAATTGCGGACAAACAGGGGATCGAAGCAGTTACGCTGGCTTCATTAGCACAGCAGCTGAAGGTACGCCCCCCGTCCCTATATAATCACGTTGACGGTTTGCAGGGAATACGACTTTTGTTGTCTATTCATGGCCTGGAGCAATTAAACCACGCCTTGACACGTGCAGCTATTGGACGTTCAGGCGATGAGGCTGTTCGCTCGATAGGCAAAGCATATGTTGCCTTCGTCCGCAATCACCCTGGACTCTATGATGCAACACTCCTAGCCCCTGATCCACAAAACGCGGATGTGCAGCGTGTCAGTACGGAAATTGTTGAACTGGTCGTTCAAGTCCTGCATGCATATGAACTTGCTGGCGATGCTGCGATTCATGCTGCACGCGGTCTTCGCAGCTTACTGCACGGGTTCGCATCATTGGAGCAAAAGGGAGGCTTCGGCATTCCCCTCGACCTCGATGTCAGCCTAGAACTGCTAATCAATGCTTTTATTGCCGGCATTCACACGATCAAGGAATCTGCAGGGCCTCAATAGACAGCAATCCCACTCGACCAAAATCAATAATTGAAACATCGTTTAGACTAGCAACTTATTATTCGATACCAGTAGGACGCGTAAATGCCGATCAAATGATCGGCATTTGTTCATCCGTGTATGCTGCTGACGAAATTTTGACCATTCCCCCTACGCACATTTGCGCCTGTTCCATTCTAATAGCCTACTACAGTAATAGTCATCCACTGGTTGCTAAGAATCCAACACGTCCCTTTTCCCGCACATTCGTAATCATGTAGAAGCAATTTACATGTACCGGGATCAATAACAAGTTTGAATGTCCCCAGCTTTATCTCCTTTCCTTCGAGAAGAGAAGATCTTATGACGGATAGGGACACATACCCATAAGTAGGAACCATATTTTTACAAACAATTCAGAAGCTTCATCATTTCCGGTATACTGATACCATATGATTGAATGCTAGTAAATAACGCCTAGAAGGAGGTTCATACGTGAAACATCCGCTTCGCCTTTTCCTTATCTTCATGATCTTATTGATCAGCTTGCCTGCGGTGACATCATATGCCATACATATTCCCGACAAGGATGGTCATGTGCTCGATACAGCCAGCATGCTGTCCTCAACTGCGAGATTCAGTCTTGAACATGAAGCTGCCCAAGGACCGCTCGCCTTTTATATTGTTACGTTGAACAGCTTGAATGGCGACTCCCCTTCCCAAGCAGCTACCGCCATTTATCAACAATGGAAGCTGGGAAGTGATGAGGTGCTGATTTTGATTTCGCAACAAGATCAGCGTATTGAGATGAACTTCAACAATCCTGCCCTGCAGGAGCAAATGGATGCAGTAGCCTTCCGCGCAAGCGGCAGTGCCGCATTGAAACAATTCATAGATACACACTTTATTCCTTATGCGAAGAAGGGTGATTTTGCGAAGGCAGTATCAGAGCTGATGAGTGCGTCTAATGCACTGGCAGCAAACATCGGAAATATGAATAACGGACTGACACCGGTTGGGCAGCCTCATGGTCAGCAATCCAGTTCCTCATGGCTTTGGATTGTTCTAGTCATTGCAATTGGTTTGCTCTCACTCATCATCCTGTATCTCGTTCGCATGATGCAAACGGTGAAACGACTGCAAACGGACATACCGAGCTTGATGGTGCAGACGAATCATGCCTTGGAGAGCATTCGCACCATTCGAGATTTGTCCCAGGGGGCAACGCTTCAACAGGCTACAGAAGCAGGCGCTAAATCCGAGAAATCCATTATTCGCTTACATGAAATGAAGCAGTATGCAGCTAGCATAGGATGGCAGCAATGCCTTCAACCACGCACTCGTTCCGAGCTGAAGCGACTGAATACAGAACTGCAGGCAATGACACAAGAGACGCAGCAGCTAACCGCTCAAATCGAACATATTCAACAGCTCGATCTCAACTTGAAGCGAACAATAGCGGATGCTGCACAGCGGATAGAGCATGTTTCTACTTCCATCCAAGCGGACCAAGCGAGCCGCGGTTGGCCGCTGGAGGAACTGCTGCGAAGACAAGAAGCGATATCCGCTGAATTGCTGAGCAGCAAGCAGCTGGAAGTATTCGATCCGATTCAATCCGAGCAGCGCGTGATTCATGTGAATGAAGAAATTCAACGATTGGAACAGGATCAGCAATCGGTATCTAAGTACGCAGAACAGTATCAGCGCTTTCCCGAGCAGATGAATCAGTCTAGAAATTCCGTCTCCCAGATTGCCGAGGAGCATCGCTTGAAGCTCGTGCGTATCGATCCATACGGCAAGATTGAAGAAGCACAGCAGAGTAATGAGCAGATGCTTGATCGCCTGAAGCTTGGAGATATTCCTGCCACGGCACAGCATGCCGAGCGCGCAAGCCTACTGCTCGCTGAAGCTGTCCAGATCACGCAGCGTCTAGCGGACTTGAAGTTGAAGAACGCTCGCGATATCCAATCCATTGAAACGAAGCTGTCCCAATATGCAGCCCAGGATAGGGAACTGTCTGCATTGACTGCACGTGCACAGACGCAATATCGAGGCAAGCACTGGGAACAGGCTTGGAGGCAGTATCGTGAGGAGCTTCAGGCTGTAGATACCGTACAATCCGCACTTCGTCGAGTGACTCAATGGTGCGATGAGGACGTGCAGGAATATGAACAAGCAAGAAGCGAACTCGATCACATCCTTGCACTCCTTCAGAAGCTTGATCAAGCGGCTGAACAGTACAACGACTTAATCCACAAGCTCGATCGCAAGTTGAAGGAAGCGAAGCAGATGCAAGCATCTGCTGAAGACAGCTTCGCTCAAGGCTTGCATACGATCGATCGCCATCGTATCTACTCCAATTGGCAGCAGCAGGAGAAGAGCTTGGCAGCCATGCAATCCAGCATACGCCAGCTCCTGGCACAGCAGCCGTATGATATGGATTTACTTACAGATACGGGAACACGGTTCTTGAATGAAGCCAATCAATTCTTGAGTGCAATCGAACGAGCAGCGGTTCAGAAACAAAATGTGGAACAGGAACTGGCTAGAATGGAGCAGCGATATCGTTCATCCAGCGCCAAATATGGCAGCAGGCTGAATGTTCACCAATATGGCTCACAGTTCTCATCCATTAGCACTGACGTTGATCGGTTAATGCATAATGGTGCTTATGACGAGGCCGCACGCAAGGCAGCTGCCTTATCAGGTATCCTTACAGCAATGGAGCAAGCTTATGAATCGATCATAAGACAAGAACGACAGCAAGAGGAAGCTGCCGCACGGCAAGCAGCTAATCGCAATACGAGCAACAACTCATCAGGGGGATCAAGCTGGGGCAACAACAATAATTCTAATTCCTCAGGCGGATCTAGCTGGTAAGCAACATGTTGAAGGATAACACAATTGGATAACACAACTGTAGGTAACTTTGCTCATCTGGTTGTCTTTGGTTACCTTAGGCTATCTTAGGTTATAACTGGTAACCAGTCCTACCCCGCAATTGCTGCATAGCAAGAAGAGAGTTATCCCAGTCACAGTAATCCTGTGAAGGATAGCTCTCTTTTGATTGTAGAAGCATCACGTAAAGGACATGCACATATAGCTGAGTGTCCCCATCTCATAGCTGCGATGAATGACCTTCGGATCATAGGCATCTCCTGCACTTCCAAGCGCAATGAAGAATGGGACAAAATGTTCTGCCCGCGGTACTGCTAATGCAGCATGGGGAGCATGATCCCGATAAGCTGCCAGCTCACTCCATTGCTTCTTCTCCAGCTTCTCAATGAGCCAGTCATCGAACTGAATGGCCCAAGCTTCCGGCTCTGTCTGCTCCCACTTCAACATCCGCAAATTATGCACGGTCGCTCCGCTGCCTATGAGAAGAATATCCTCATCCAACTCACTTAGCGCCTCGCCGATTAGCAGCTGCTGCTCTGCAGGAAGGAATGGGTTTACCGAGATTTGTACGACCGGAATATTCGCATTCGGGTACAAATGCTTCAACAACGACCATGAACCATGATCTAGACCACGAGATTCATCACGGTTTACGGCAATCCCACGTGCGGACAAGCAGCGTTCTACTTCAGTGGCAATTTCGATGGAACCAGTAGCCGGATACTTCACCTGAAACAGTTCATCTGGAAAACCATAGAAATCATAGATCGTCTCATACGTTTCAGTTTGGAACGATATTGTAGTCTCTTCGGTTTCCCAATGGGCACTGAACAGAACAATCGCCTTCGGCTGCATGCTTGCTCCGAGCTCAGTTAGAAAACGAGTATATTCATTATCCAATATGGCAATCATCGGCGAACCGTGACTAAGAAAGATTGATTTTGGCATCTCGATTCTCCTTTAATGTTCAACATTGCTGTATGCTGGAGCCTAGCCGCAGCTAGGCATCCATTCATAACGTTGGAATTGTAAATCGTAACGATTAATAAGCTGCTGTGAAGCGACGGCCTGTAAATTGCGGGTTCTCCACTTCATCCAAGATGGCCACGGAGAAATCTTCTGCTGAGATGCGGCTGTTGCCTTCTGCGTCTACAACCAATTGGTCAGTACCAGTACGATATTGTCCAGTACGCTCTCCTGGCTCGATCAAGGCAGCAGGACTTACATTCGTCCATGCCAATGTGGATTCATGACGATATACATCAAGCGCGTCACGGTGTGCGAGTGCAATTGGCTTCCATGCATCTGGGAAGTCCGGAGTATCTACCACTTGAACGCCTGGAGCCACTTCAAGACTGCCCGCTCCGCCAACGGAAATCAAGCGCTCAACTCCTGCCTGTTTCACCCCGTTAATCAAGGCGCGAGTAGCTTCGACAAGCGCAGATTCTTCACCCATCTTAGGACCGATGGAACTAATCACAACATCATGGCCTGCTGTACGCTCCGCAACACTTGCAGAATTCAGAATATCTCCGGTTACCACTGTCAGGTTCGCATGCGACTGTACGACACGTGAAGCATCACGAACAACTGCCGTTACCTCATGTCCTCTAGTCAAAGCCTCGTTCACAATACGTTGTCCAATTGTACCTGTAGCACCATATACTGCAATTTTCATAATCATCGATCTTCCCTTCTATATTCAATATTCGTTATTGCCTTTAAGTAAGTACCTTCAAGTAAGCAGTGCACGCTCACAACCACAATAGAACTTTAATGTAATAAAGGCAGTTACAACTAGCCCGCGAAAAACTCCATTATTCACTGGAGTATTTCTAATTCGAATTGATAACCGCCTGCATCCTAGAACGATTTACTCATTCTCTTCCATTCGATCCTTCAGGTCAACTGCCAGATGATCCAAGGTCATTTCTGCCAGCACCTGCTCCATGGCGGATTGCGCACGCAGCATAACCAGTTGTAACACCGATTCTATATTGGCTCCGATTGGACACTTCGGATTCGGATGATCATGGAACCCGAACAACTCTCCCTCTTCAACAGCCTCTACAGCACGATATACATCAAGAAGCGTAATATCGCCTGCCGGCTTGCTTAACGTTGCCCCACCAGTTCCAGGTCGTACATCGACGAGCCCAGCCTTCTTCAATTGAGACGTTACCCGCCGGATAACAACAGGATTCGTGTTGACGCTGCCCGCCATCCACTCCGACGTATGATGGGCGTTCGGTTCAAGCGCCAGCAAGGATAGAATGTGGACGGCTACACTAAAGCGGCTGCTTATCTTCATGCTGCTCACCCTTTCGTGTAACCATTATAGTTACAACAAGTTTGAATTGTCAAGCTTCCTTTTTTCCTCCTACAAATGAATAGCGGCCACGCCATTCGATATATTGGCGCACACCGCTATCTCATTTAGTAGTGATAACACACTCATTCCTCGCAATTCCCTATGTGTCAAGCTCCTATTTTGGATTTTGGCACAAATTACAGAAGCAAAGCGCTTATCTTTATGTGCAAGTTGAAATGCAGGACATTCATTTGTACGTTTCCCTAGTAACTAAATTCGGATTCAACCAAATGATTCCACAAACAGGAAAGCTATTTTATACACACACATACAGAATGAGGACAAGTATTCATACAGGAGGAGATACGTAATAAACCGGCAAAACGTACTATTGGAACCATCGAAATGCTGTTCACTCCATGTCTTATGACCTCGCACAAGCTTCCATTAAAAGCAACGGTAATACGACCCTACGTTAAAGCGCGGAAGCAAAAAGGCTGCAAAGAGCCCTTATAAATCAAACATCATAGAGATTCATTTTCTCGAGATATGTACCTATGCAAATGTTCCAAAAGTGTTATGCATGCTCGATATTGCGAAGCGGAAGCGCATCAGGAGAAGGTTCATATACTTGTTCAAAAAAACGACTGGCCCCTGTATGAAGCAAATCATAGTAGTTGTGGAACAATTGATCCGCTTCCTTGCCTAACCACACATCTGGCAACAGCTCTTCAGGGAAGTCCGGATCAATGAATAAGAACTTCCGGTACCAGTGAACCAGTTTGCTCTTCTCTACGAAGCAGTAGCCGTCAGGTATGGTATCCCCCTGCTGCATCATCGTGAGCAATTTTTCATAACTTGGGCGGTATGCCTCAATAAATTCAGCATAAGCCGCATTAATCTCATCGATGTTCCAGCACTTCTGCACCAACTGCCTTGATTTGCTCCAAGCGATATGATCCGCCTTAAAAATTTCCACATATCCGGATATCCCGCGTGATTCCACGATGTCCCTCACCTTGTCAGTCAGATCGTTAGGGCTGATCCAGGTGCTCGTCGTCAACATGCCGAAGCCGAGCCATGCCAGTTCCTTGCGCAATTGATCCCGTATGCCCCGTTCCTTTTCGGGAATGTTGTAGCTCGCAATGCACCATTTGCCGTCCCACACATCTGTCTCTTGCTTATAAATGCGGGCCGCCGCCTCATCCAAGCGCCGCTTGCCGCGCGGGGACATTGAATAATAGCTGCGATTTCCCACCTTGCGCGACTCCAGCCACCCTTGGCGCAGCATGCGCGAGATAGCGGCCCGTACGGCCTGTTCGGTCAAACCGAATTCCCCCATCAGGGCGGTCAGGCTCCCAACCCAGATTTCGCTACCATAATGACGTACATACTCGCCGTATATGGTAAACAGCATCGATTGCGGCCTCATGTTCACCACTCCTAGTCGATCACGTGATTTCCAAATGTTGTATCTCGTCAAATTGTATCACTTGATTCTCCATAGCTCAAGCAAAATGGAGGGCATGTCGGAGTGGAGGAACCGCGCTCAACTTGTCAAGACCGCTTCTGCTCTTCTTCCGCCTTGCGGCGCAAAGCCGTGATCCGCTCTACCATCTTATTTTTATAGAAAATCGCCTGCGTAAACGTTCCTTTCCCGACTAGATTGATTCGCGTCTCTGCCGTCACCTCGCACACAATGCGCTTCGCTCCCACCTCTATACATACAGCTCGAAACGCTACCTCCTGTCCGGCGACCGCAGGCCCTATATGCTTGATATCGAGAGCGAGCCCCGAAGCTTCTTCCTCTTCGTCCAAAAAAGGAACAATCATCTCTCGACCTGCCTTCTCCATATAGTAAATCATGGTGACGGTAGACATCACTTCGTGAATGGTCGTGCCGTCAAAAGCAGGATGCATATCCGGTGTAACAGTCACAGCAAAAGCTATTTCAGCGCCTGGAACCAATCCTGGCTTCACATCGATTCCTCCTCGCCAAAAAAATCAACCATGCCCATTCAAGCTGCCGGCCTGATCATATTCGCTCAATTATAGTGGCGATGCCTTGACCGACGCCGATGCACATCGCAGCCAAGCCATAACGCACCTCTCGTCGCTCCATCTCATTGAGCAGCGTCGTTAATATCCGAGCCCCGCTGCACCCGAGCGGATGGCCAATCGCAATCGCCCCGCCGTTCACATTCACCCGAACCGGGTCGATATTCAACTCCCGCATGCTGGCAATTGCCTGTGCAGCAAATGCTTCATTCAGCTCGAACAGATCAATGTCCTCGATACTCAGTCCAGCCTGCTGAAGCGCCTTGCGCGCGGCCGGCACGGGGCCGATTCCCATCACGGACGGATCGACGCCAGCAGATGCAGCAGCAACCACGCGGGCACGTGGGCGAAGTCCGAGCGAATGGGCGGCCTCCTGTTCCATAATGAGCAGCGCCGCTGCCCCGTCGTTCAGTCCCGACGAGTTCCCGGCCGTCACAGTTCCCCCTTGCTTGAAGGCCGGCTTCAACTTCTGCAACTGCTCCAGCGTCGTCTCAGGGCGAGGATGTTCATCCTGCTCGATCTTCATGATCTGGCCCTTGCGCCCAGTCACCTCCACCGGAACAAGCTCGGCTGCAAACTTCCCCGCTGCTTGGGCTTCAGCATACTTCCGTTGGCTGGAGAGCGCAAACTCATCCTGCTCCTCTCGGCTGACGCCGTATTGCTCCGCCACGTTCTCCGCCGTCTCCCCTAGACTGATGGGAGGATAGAGAGTGGCCAGCTTGTCATTGGTCATCCTCCAGCCCAAAGTCGTGTCGTAGATCTGCTGGTGCCCACGCTGAAAAGCGGCCTCCGGCTTCATCATCACATAAGGTGCCCGCGTCATGCTCTCCGTCCCGGCGGCAATATACATATGTCCCGCCCCTGCCATAATGGCATAGGCGCTTTGCAGAACGGCCTCCATACCAGATCCGCATAGGCGATTTACCGTCACGCCCGGCACCTCGACCGGCATTCCAGCCAGCAGCAGCGACATGCGCGCCACATTGCGGCAATCCTCCCCCGCTTGATTTGCACAGCCGACAATAACGCCGTCTACCCGCTCCGGGGCGACCGGATTCCGCTCCAACAGGCTGCGAATAACGATCGCGCCCAGATCATCGGCGCGCACATCCTTGAGCGCTCCGCCGTAGCGTCCGATCGGCGTACGTATCGCATCAATAATTACGGGTGTTGCCATCTTGTTCCCCCCCAATATCATAGGAATAGAAGCCTTGGCCGCTGCGGGAGCCAAACCGGCCTGCCAACACGAGCTTGCGCAGAAGCGGAGCTGGGCGGTACCGCTCTTCACCCAGATCGCGGTGGAGCCCGCTCAGAACCGCCAGCACATCATCCAGCCCGATTCTGTCTGCCCATTCAAGCGGACCGTACGGATAACCGGTTCCCAGCTTCATAGCCGTATCGATATCCGCAGCGGAAGCCGTCCCTTCCATTAGAGCGAAGGCAGCTTCATTTACGATTAAGGCGAGAATGCGCGGGAAGACGAGTCCCGCCTCATCCTGCACAATGTCTACCTGTTTACCCAAAGAGCGGAACAGTTCCTCCAGACGATGAAGGGTTTCCTTTGATGTCTGCAAGGCAGGAGCCACTTCAATCAACTCGCGTTCTTCCAGGGGTGCGAGCGTTCCGAATCCGCATATTCGCTTCGGTTGAGATGCCCATGATGCGATCTCAGTGGCAGAGAGAGCTAACGAGGTAGCCGCGATTGGTATTTCCGGCGGCAATAGCCGATCCATTTTCACGATGTTCGCCTGCTTTTCAATCACATCATCATTGGTTACTTCCATACCGTATCGAACCGAGGAGAGGGCATCCCTGCACTCCTCCGACTCTGCCAAGGAAATAATCTGATATCCGCTTCGTTCCAGCAGCACATGAAGGCCTTCGCGCAGCGGGCCGTTCCCATCCAACAGGATCGCGTTATTGGTCATATGAATAAAACCCCTCTCCTGTCTTCCTGCCTAAGCTTCCTGCCTGCACCATGCGCTGCTGTATCCGGCTCGGCTTGAAGCGACTCTCATGATTGAACCCGGTATAGACCGATTCCGTTGTCGCCAGATTCACGTCGAGACCAATTAGATCCTGCAGCTCGAACGGCCCCATTTTGAAACCGCCAGCCTGTTTCATAATGCGATCAATTTGCTCCGGTTTAGCCACTCGGTCGCTTATGATGCGCAGCGCTTCATTATAATAAGGCCGGGCGACGCGGTTGACGATAAATCCGGGCGAGTCCTCCGCCAACACAGGCACCTTGCCCAGTTCCTCCGCAAACCTGCGAGCGGCAGCGACGCAGGCATCTGCCGACTTATGGCCGCGGATGACTTCCACGAGCGGCATAACCGGCGCAGGGTTGAAGAAATGAAAGCCTATGATGCGCTCCGGATGAGGCAAGCCTGCTGCAAGCTCCGTAATGGAAAGAGAAGATGTATTGCTCAGCAGCAGCGCATCACTGCTGCAAAGCTCTGTTAAGCGGGCGAACACAGAGCGCTTCAACTCCAGATTCTCGGGGATCGCCTCGATGACGATCGAGCATGAGCTTAATGCTGCCATGTCCTGCACTAACTCAATAAGATTATGTGTCGACCGTTTCTCCTCCACCGAGATTTTCCCCTTCGCAACATCCTTCGACAGAACCGAACCGATATAGGCCTGCGCAGCCTCCAGCACCTCTAGCTTAATATCCTGCAATCGAACACGGCGACCCCGCCGAGCGCATACGAGCGCAATCCCCGCCCCCATCGTGCCAGCACCGATAATACCGACCGTGCCAAGGCTTCCTCCGGAAACATAGTCTTCCATCGGCTATACCCCCTTGAACATAGGCGGCCGCTTCTCCAGAAAAGCCTGCATGCCTTCCCGGTGATCCTGCGTGCGTCCGGCGATCTCCTGGGCATATGCCTCCTGCTCCAGTGTCTCCGCCAGCCCCTTTTCCAGTCCCCGGTTCATTGTCTGCTTCATCAGCCAAATCGCCCGCGTCGGAAGCTGAGCTAGCTTGGCTGCAAGCTCATCGGCTTCCTCGTCCAGCCGTTCGGCAGAGCATACGCGATTGACCAAGCCAATCCGATGCGCCTCCTTCGCCGTAACGCGATCCCGAATCGTGGCAATTTCTATCGCCTTGGCCAAGCCGACAAGGCGTGGCAGGAAGTAGCATCCCCCTGAATCGGGAACAAGCCCTATATTAATGAATGCACTGACAAAATAAGCCCGCTCAGACATCACACGCATATCACAAGCAAGGGCGAGGCTCATCCCTGCTCCTGCCGCTACGCCGTTCACAGCCGCGATAACCGGCAGCTCCGTGTTGCGAATTTGCATAATGAGCGGATTGTAGCGCGAACGCAGCATGTCGCCGTGGTTTGCAGCTCCGTCCTGCCCGACCGCACCACCAGCACCCGGCACATCGCCCAGATCCTGCCCTGCGTTGAATGCTTTGCCCGCTCCGGTCAGGACAATACAGCGCGCCGCAGCATCTTTGCCTGCTTGACGGAACGCATCAATGATCTCGGCGATCATCTTCCCGGTGAAGGCGTTGTACTTATCCGGCCGATTCATCGTGATCCGGGCTACGCCTGCTGATACTTCGTACAGAATCGTCTCATACACAGCCATGATTCCTCCTATCTGCCCTTGAATTGGGGACTTCGCTTCTCTTGAAAAGCAAGCATGCCTTCCTTCTGATCCTCGCTCGCGAACAACAGATGGAAACATTGCCGCTCAAAATCAAGACCTTCGGCCAGTGAAAGATCCTGCGCCTTGCGAACGGCCTGCTTAATAAGGGAAACAGCCAGTGGCGGCTGGTTGGCAATGCGCCGCGCAAGCTTCAGCGCTTCCTCCAAATAAAGCTCAACTGGAGCTACCTTGTTAATTAGACCACAGCGAAGAGCCTCTTCCGCGAGCATCGTGTCCCCGGTCAGCAGCAGTTCCATCGCCTTGCGCTGCCCCACTGCCCTGGTCAACCGCTGCGTTCCTCCAGCACCGGGCATAACACCAATGTGAATTTCCGGCTGCCCGAAGCGCGCCGTATCCGAGGCAACAATGAGATCACAGTTCATCATCAGCTCACAGCCTCCGCCGAGCACATATCCGCTCACAGCGGCGATGATCGGTTTAGTGATGCCGCCGATGCGATCCCAGACATCGAACTGTCGCTTCAACAGCAGCGAAACAGCGGATTCATCCGCCATTTCCCTAATATCCGCTCCTGCGGCGAAGGCCTTATCATTCCCTGTAATAACAAGCACCTTCACAGCATCGTCCCGATCCATTCGTTCCAGTTCAGCCACAAGCTCCTGCATCAGCTCGCGATTCAAAGCATTCAACACGTCAGGCCGATTCAGGGTAAGCACACCTACAGCGCCGTCCACCGACACGGTCACATTACTACTGCCCATCTTCGTCATCCCGCCCCCACTCCTTCACTTTCTTCAACGTCTGCCGCTCGCTTGCGGTTATCGACAACGCGTACTGCTTTTCCCTCGCTGCGCGCAATCGAATCCGGCTCATTCACATGCAGTAAAACAGAGACACCGAGCGAGCATTTGATCGCCTTGCCAATCTCCTTTACCAGTTCGGCAACCTCCTGGCTTTCCAGAACGCTGCCTACCCGACTCCAGAATTCCGGCGTAATCTCGCAATGAATCTCGAAGCGGTCAAGTGCATTGTCCCGCTCAATGACGACTTGATAATGGGGCGCAAGTTGGGAGAAGTTAAGCAGCACAGCCTCAAGCTCGGTTGGGTAAACGTTGACGCCGCGTATAATCAGCATGTCATCTACTCTTCCTTTAATCCGGGACATCCGCATCGTCGTGCGGCCGCATTTGCAGGTACCCGGGTGAAGCGACGCAATATCGCCCGTCCTGTAGCGGATGACTGGGAATGCTTCCTTGGTCAGTGAAGTAAACACCAGCTCGCCTTCCTGCCCGTACGGCAGCGGTTCACCCGTCTCGCGATCGACCACCTCCGCCAGAAAATGATCTTCGGCAATATGCAGACCATCCTGCGCTTCCTGACACTCGATAGCGATACCTGGCCCAAGCACCTCACTCAATCCATAAATATCAATCGCCTTAATTCCAAGAGCATCCTCTAGATGGCGGCGCATTTCCTCCGACCAAGGCTCCGCGCCAAAAATGCCGTACTCGATGCTCGTTGCCCGCGTATCAATGCCCTGCTTGCGCATTTCCTCCACCAGATTCAAAATATAGGACGGTGTACCTGACAAGCCGCGCGGCTTGAAATCCTGAATAAGCGTAATCTGGCGCGGTGTATTCCCTCCTGACACAGGTACAGCGACCGCGCCCAGACACTCGATGCCATAATGCAGGCCCAATCCGCCCGTGAACAAGCCATACCCATACGCGTTGTGAAAAATATCCCCGGGCCGACCGCCTGCGCAGCAAATGGCGCGCGCAACAATTTCCGCCCAAGCTTCAATATCCTGCTTCGTGTACCCAACAACGATCGGCTTGCCTCTCGTGCCGGATGAACCATGGATACGTACAACTTCGCTCATCTCGGTCGCGAACAATCCGAACGGATAATAATCGCGCAGATCGGATTTCTTCATGAACGGCAGGCGGCGGATATCCTCCAAACTGCGAATGTCCTCCGGATCAAGGCCCGCCCGATCTAACGCAGCACGATGAAAAGGTACTCGGTCATATGCCCGCTTGACGGCGTGGCGGAGTCTCTCCAGTTGGAGCACTCGCATCCGTTCATGCGGCATCGTTTCCATTTCGACATTGAATATCACGCGCTACCCTCCTACACCCCACGGAAGACAGGCTTTCGTTTGTCCGCAAAGGCTTCTAATGCCTCTGCCCGATCCTTCGTCGGGATAATCATCTCATAGGCTTGTGCCTCAACCTCTAGTCCGGAGTACAAACCAACATGGCTGCCCCAGTTTATGGCGTATTTGGCCTGATAGACCGCGAGCGGCGCATTAGATGCAATCTCATTCGCCAAATCAAGCGTCATTGTGTGGAGCTGCTCTGCGTCATCGGCTATTCCGTTCAGCAATCCGTATTGCAGCGCATCTTGGGCGTTCATTTTCCGCGCAGTCAGGATGAGCTCCTTCGCCCGCGCTGGCCCGATAAGCCGCGGCAGCCGCTGCGTTCCACCTGCACCGGGAATGATGCCCAGACTCACCTCGGTAAGTCCCATACGGGCATCCCGAACAGCTAAGCGCAAATCGCAGGCCAGCATTAATTCGAAACCGCCGCCGAACGCATATCCGTTCACTGCTGCAATCGTCGGCTGCGGAAGCTCCTCCATGGCGGTGAACACATCCCGGATCGCACGCACGTTGCGTCTCACCTGTTGTTCATTCAGCGTGCGCCGTTCCTTTAGATCAGCCCCTGCGCTGAAGGCTCGGCCCGCGCCCGTCACGATAACGACACGAATCTGATGACGATCCTCCCGGATTTCCGCGACGATTTCTCCCAGGCGCACCAGCGTTTCATAATTGAGGGCATTTAAGTCGGCAGGCCGATTCAGCGTAATGACGGCAACATGACCGTGGCGATCCAGCTTCACTGACTGTACCGTCTCTTGCTCCTGAAGCGTACCTTGAACTTGTACCTGGTCTTGCACCTGTTCATGTCCCTGATTCAGATTTTGCTGATTCAGACCCTGTTCTTGATCCTGCACCGGTACCTCACTTTGCACCGACGCCTTGCTCAATCTCTGCTCCTGCATCTCCATCGATTCGTTCAGCCCCCTCTTTTCCGCTGATCCGTCTGCTCGACAACCTACTCCATCGCCTTATTCCTGCTTCGTGGACGGCAATTCCGTGCCTTGTTCCCCTCGATTAGGACTGACGCGCGCGTATGTCCCCAAAGCGACAGCGACAAGCTTCCCATCGCAGGTAATGCGCGCGTCCATCACAATTAAATTGCGCCCGCGCTTCAGCACCCGAGACTCCACAACAAGAAGTTCGCCGATGGCCGGAGACAAATAATTGATCTTGCTCTCCACGGTTACACACTGCTGCACCCCGTCAATCGGGGGTGCAGCCGCATGGCCCATGGCAGCGTCAGCCAACGTGTTCGTCACGCCGCCATGCACGAAGCCTTCGATGCTGTTATGAAGATCAGGGTGGGTATGCAATTGCATAACACATCCATCTTCATCCAGCCGAACGATCTCGATTCCAAGCAAATCATTAAACCGGTTGCGATGCGTCGGCTTGCTCACTCATGAACCTCCGCCATATGCATGGATACCAATTTGCCGGCAAACCCCATCAAATCCTTGCCGGATGCCTTGCCTTCAGCGGATGACATGGCTGCCTTCAAGGCCTCTCTCGATTCAAAATACATCTCGCAAATCAGGTGCAGATCGCTCTCCCCCATTGGCGTTCCATAAATCGTTCCCACCTCCATCTTCACGAGTCCAGGCATTTTTGCTGCCAATGGAGAATGGGTATTGAAATAATGCTCGTTGAACGCCTCAACATCCTCGGGCTTGCGGTAGATCGCGATTAATTTGACCATGAATAAATCCTCCCTTATCTCTCAATAATCATTCATTACATCTATCAAAACGATGATTACAACCCGAATGAGACAAATTTCGTTTCTAAAAATGCATCCATTCCGTAGCGTCCGCCCTCCAGGCCAAGTCCGCTCTCCTTCCAGCCGCCGAATGGCGCCTGAGTCTGTGTCGGCGCGCCGTCGTTAATACCTACGATGCCGTATTCAAGCGCCTCTGACAGACGGAAACAGCGGCTGCTGTCGCGCGTATAGGCATAGGCAGCCAAGCCATATGATGTGTCGTTCGCCATTTGGATAGCGTCAGATTCATCCGTGAAGGTCATCATCGGTACAACTGGGCCGAATGTTTCCTCGGCAGCAATCTCCATTTCCTTAGTTACGCCCGTAATGACGGTCGGCTCACAATAGAAGCCCTTGCTGTATTCCCCCTCCATCAAGCGCTTGCCGCCAAATACAACTTTCCCGCCTTTGTCCTGTGCATCCTGAATATGGCGCAGCACTTTATCAAGCGCCCGTTGGTTAACGAGCGGGCCAATTTCAGTATCTTTGCTGCGGCCGTCGCCAACCTTCGCCTTGCTCAGCCGTTCGATCAGCTTGGTGCTGAATGCCTCTGCCACAGACTCGTGCACATACAGGCGGTTCGTACAGATGCACATTTGTCCTGAATTGCGGAACTTGCTTTCGAACAGCCCTGCAACCGCCGCGTCCAAGTCTGCATCCTCGAACACAATAAACGGCGCATGCCCGCCCAATTCCAGACTGACCCGCTTCACGTGCTTGGCCGCCCCTTCCATCAACAGCTTGCCGACGCGCGTCGAGCCGGTGAAGGCAATTTTGCGAACCTTTGGATTGTCGAGAAGTTCCTGGCCCACCGTCTCCGGCTGGCCGATGACCAGATTAGCGACACCGGCTGGGAACCCGGCTTGTGCGATCAGCTCGAATAACTTAATTGCGCTTAGCGGCGTGCTCTCGGCTGGCTTCAAAACGACCGTGCACCCTGCGGCGAGTGCGGGCGCAATCTTCCGCGCGACCATATTAACCGGGAAGTTCCATGGCGTGATCGCTCCGACGACGCCGACCGGATGGCGGCTGACCATAATTCGCTTGTTCGGCACAGAGGACGGAACCGTCTCGCCATACACCCGCTTCGCTTCCTCTGCATACCACATGAAGTTGTCGGCAGCCCCCAGCACCTCGCCCTTGGCCTCACGCAGCGGCTTACCCATCTCCGCCGAGATGATGCCCGCCAGTTCATCACGATGGCTGCGCACCAATTCATATAGTTGGTACAAATATTTTGAACGCTCACGGGCGGTCAAGCGAGACCAGCCTGGGAATGCCTGATGAGCCGCATCGATGGCCGCTCTTGCGTCCAAATGATCACCATAGCTTACCGTCCCTACCTCTTCTCCAGTTGCTGGATTAACGACACGGAGCATACCGCCGCCTTGTGCTTGCGTCCATTCTCCGTTGATGAACATCGACTTCAATTCAACAGTCTGCATGCTTTTTTCCATCGTAATCGGATACCCTCCCTCTGCCTCTGCGGCTTATACCGCTCCAGAGGCGGCGCAAATGTGCGCAATCGTTTTCCTTGCCTTCCTTGTCGCTGCCTGTAAAAAAATTACTTGTTCAACCTTTACAGAGCCTTGTAACACCATACAAAAAAAGCAGTGCAACAAACCAAACGTCTAACAACATCACAATCCCGCTATGAACTACAGGCATTAATCCTTAAAACCTTAAAGCCTTAGAGCACTAGAGATTAAGCATTAAGCATTAAGCATTAAATACTAAGCACTAGAGCATTAAAGGCATTACGAACCATACAAGCCTAGCCTTACAACACTTTCAAAGCTTCGAACGGATTTTTGCAGTGCCTGCAGTATAAAATGCTGCGGCAAGCCGCCGGACCGAACATATTGTCCATGCGTGTGTACGGAGAATCGCAGTAGGGGCACCGCACCTTCCACTCTTCGCCCGGCGTACAACCGCGCGGCGGTGCAACAATGCCGAATGAACGCAGCTTCTCCCGGCCTTCGTCGCTAATCCGATCCGAGATCCAGGCTGGTTCCCGCAGGAAGTGGACGATCGCCTCGCGCACTTCCTCGATGGAAAGCAGCTTCTCCTGAATTTCGCTCCTCATCAATTCCAGAGCAGGACAGCCAATGAAGGTCGGCAGTACCTCCACCTCAACCACGCTCTCGTCTACAACTACCCTGTGAATCATCCCCATCTCGATCATGCTGATAACGGGGATTTCTGGATCCTTGACCTCCTGCAGCAGTGCCCAAATTCGTTCCTCAAGCCCCGTTGGCATCTGCCGCATAATCTGCGTCACGATGAACCGCCTCCTTTACCAGCTGGCCGCCGGGTCAATCCGGTACACCTCCGACAAGATGGCGACGACTTGCTGCAAATCGTCGGTATGCTGCCCGTCGCGTCCAGTCCTGACAGGAATAATCCAGTCTCCTGGCCATGCGAGCCCACTCGCTTCGAACAAGCTCTGCGCCGAAGTCTTCCAACGCCGTGCCAATTCATCGCCACCTATGCTCAGACCGAAGCGTACGATCGCCTCCTCCTCGCTGCCTAGCGGGAACAGGCTTCCTATATCGCTCCACGCCTGGGCTACGGCCGCAATCAATCGGGAGCGCGCCTCGTTCGTGCCGCCTGCCAGCCGCGTGAACCAGGAGCGCCAATACCGGCTGTGATACTGATGCTCGCGCAGCATTTTGCTGGCCTCCTGCCTTAGCGGCACATACGAAGAATGGGTCAGCACTTCCAGCCGGATTTCCTTGAATATGCCGTATAGGCTGCAGCGGGCAATCGCGAACGCCCAGTCGTAATGCGGCTCATTCGTATACTCGCCTGGTCCGTTCGGTCGCTCAAGCAGTATGGCATTGCGGAAAGCCTCCGGGCTGCGCAAATGCGCCAGGTCATCCGCCTTGCCAGCTCCCAACTCCTCCAGCATCTCGTATAGCATCGCTGCATGCCCCATCATGTCCTGCGCCATCGAGGAGAAAGCGACATCTTCTTCAATGTGAGGGGCCAGCCCAAGCCATTCCGATCCTCGGTATGCCAAAATATAGTCATCGTCTGCAATCTGCAGCAAGAGCTCCTGCAGCGCCCGAGTATAATCCGGGCGGCGCTTGGCCTCTTCCGCCGCCGCTACTTCGATATGCTCCGACATTTCACCCCTCCTTCTGTGCTGCGATATCCACCTTGCTCTCATACTCTTCCTTGTGGCGCCGCCACCTCGATTGGATGTCGCCATATCCCTTTGTTTCGCGGTAGCTTTTGTTGTCCAGTCGTTCGAGGCTCTCGCGTTCCTCCGGTGTCAGTCCGTGAATATCATCGCGGTTCACAACCCAGATGTTGATACAGGGCTCGCGGCGCATGAAGTTCTCCCGCGCCATCAGGAGCGCGGCTTCCGGGTTATGCGCCAACAAGCTGAACTGGTGCACGAAGCCGGCAGACGGGCTCTTTTGGCTGAATACCTCATAGACGGCAAATTTCTCTTTCCGTTCGCTGCTCATATCGCCCCTCCTCCAGCCGCATAGGATGTACGGAGCGGAGGCGCCACCATCGCTTCCCGCACCCATTCCGCCTCTTCGTAGGACGTTTTTCGCAGCCGCAGCCGCTGTGCCGAGCAAGGTCCGTTTCCACGCACAATTTGTACAAAGAGATCCCAATCGGGCTGCTGATAATGCCAGACGCCCTCCGCTTCGTCGTAACGAATCGTGTCGTCCGGAAGCGTCAAGCCCAAATGATAAATCCGGTTCACATATTTATGGAAAAAGGCCTGCCGCAGCTCCTCGTTCGTCTGCGTGCGAATCTTGTAACGTATGTTCATCTGCTGGTTGCTGGACACGGTTCCGCCTTCTGGCGGACCAAAGAACATCAGCAAGGAAGGCCACCAGCGGTTTACGGCCTCCTGCAGCATCCGGCGCTGCGCCGGCGTTCCTTCGGCCAGCCCCAATACAATGCTTTCACCGTGCTGGGCATGGAATTTCTCTTCCGCGCATATGCGCTGGAGCGCGCGGGCATATGGCGCGTAGGATGTCTCGAGCGACATAGACTGGGTAATGATTGCGGCGCCGTCGACGAGCCAGGCGATGACGCCTGCATCTGCCCATGTGGGCGCCTCCATATGGAACACGTTGTGGAATTTCAGCTTTCCTGAGAACAGATTGCGCAGCAGATCCTCACGAGTCTGGCCAAGCGGCGCCATTAGATCCTCCGCGACCCGCAGCAGCAGCTGTCCATGTCCCATCTCATCCTGCACCTTGGCCATAATCGCCAGTTTGCGGCGCAGCGTCGGCGCCTTCGGTACCCATTCCTTCTCCGGAAGCGCCCCCATTATTTCACTAACGCCATGCATCGATATCAGCTTAATTAACTGGTTGCGGTAATCGTCTGGCATCCAATCGTCCGCTTCAATCTTGTCGCCCCGGTCAATTCGGTTCAGAAAATGCGCCAAACGCTCGTCATCCAGCGATCCATCCTGGCCCTTCCGATTACTCATCTTCCAGCCTCCTCTCGTTCACAATGTGTATGGCATGCCCCAAAGCGGCGGCGGCGGCCTCCAGCCAGCCTTCACTAAGCGTCGGGTGCGGATGCACCGTCATAGCCACATCCTCCGCTCTCGCAGCCATTTCGAGGGCGAGAACCCCCTGGCCAATCAAGCTGCCGGCATCCGCCCCCACCGCATGCATGCCCAGCAGCAAGCCGGTATCCTCTTCGACGACCACTTCCGCAAAACCGTCTGTCTTCCCAGCCGCCAGTGCGTATCCGTTGGCACGGAAAGGGAAGCGGCCCGTCTTCACCTTCATGCCCTGCCGCTCGGCTTCCGCCCGCGTCAGTCCAACTCCGGCAATTTGCGGGTCAGAAAAAATAACGTACGGCACATATGGCGAGTCGAAAGCACTCGGCAATCCGCCGATCACCTCCGCGGCCACCGTGCCCTGCCTCGCGGCGCGATGAGCGAGAGCAGGCCCCGGCGTAATATCACCAATGGCGAAAATGTGGCGCACATTGGTTCGGCATTCCGCATCGACCGGAACATAGCCGCGCTCATCCATTCGTACCCCGGCCTGACTGAGACCGAGTCCTACTGTGTTCGGCATGCGTCCGACCGTCACAAGCACCTTGTCGCAGAGGACGCTCTCCTCCCCTTGCTGTCTCGATTCGAGTCGCAGCTCGACATCATCGTCATGCTCCATAATCGCGCGCACTTCCGTGCCCGTCTTGATAACCATCCCTAGCTTGCCGGCGCGCCGCTTCACTTCCGCAGCGAGGCTGCCTTCCACAAGGGGGAGAATCCGCTCCTCGCGCTCAATAAGTGTGACGCGGCATCCAAGCTTGGCGAATGCCATGCCCAATTCGATGCCGATATAGCCGCTCCCGATAATGGCTAAACGCTCTGGTATACTGTCCAATTCCAGCGCCCCCGTGGAAGTGAGGATGCGGGAACCACCTGCCGCAGCAAATGCTGGAAGATGCGGCCGCGATCCTGTCGCGATAACCGCCTGCTTGAACTTGTAGGTCTCGAAGCCGGATTCCATCTCTACCCCGACGCGGTCATCGGACAGGAAGACTGCGCTCCCCTTCACGACCGTAACCCCGTTAGCGGCGCAGAGCTGCGCCACTCCGCTTCCCAGCCTGCCGGCAATGCCGGACTTCCACAACTGCCAATCGGACATATTGAAGGAAAGAGCCCCAGGCTCCATCCGCAGTCCCAGCTTGGAAGCCGCTCTGGCTTCGTCATACAATCCGGCCGCATGAATCAGCGCCTTGGATGGAATGCAGCCCGAATGAAGACAAACACCGCCGAGCTCCTCCTTTTCCACCAACACGACCGATTTGCCCAATTGGCCCAGCCGGATCGCTGACGTATAGCCGCCAGGCCCGCCGCCAATGACAACAACATCCGTTTCTACTGCAATTTCACCGACGACCATCTATACCATCTCCGCCCATAATAAGTCAGGCTGCTCTAGCAACTGCTTGATCCGATTCGTGAATCGAATCGCCTCCGCCCCATCGATAAGCCGATGGTCGAAGGAAAGCGCCATATTCATCATGAGGCGGATGACACCTTCCCCATTGCGGACGACCATGCGCGGCTCCATTTTGTGCAGCGCCAGGATGGCCGCCTCCGGATGGTTAATGATCGGCGTTGCGAGCAGGCTGCCAATCGAACCGACATTGCTGATCGTGAAGGTACCTCCGGTAATTTCCTCAAGCTTCAGCTTTCCTTCCCGAGCCCGCTCCGACAGCTGCCCAATCTCTTCTGCCAGCTCAAATACTGTCTTCCGGTCAGCGTCCCGGATAACCGGAACAATTAGACCGTCCGGTGTATCGGTCGCAATCCCGATGTGATAATAGCGCTTCAACACAATTTCCTTCGTCTCGTCATCAAGCGAAGCGTTGAAGAATGGGAATTCCTTAAGCGCGATGACAATTGCCTTGATGAAAAACGGCAAGTATGTCAACTTCACCTGCCGTTCGGCCGCCAGCGGCCGAATCCGCTCACGCAGCGCCTGCAGGGCATCGGCTTCCAGTTCATCCACCTGCGTGACATGCGGGATGATGCTCACTGCCTTAACCAGCCTTTCGGCGATCTTCAAGCGAATGCCGCGCAACGGAAGCCGTTCCTCGGTGCAAGAAGTCGGTGCGGCCCCTTGCAACCTGGCAGCGGCATTCTGCGGCCGGACAGCGGAAGCCGTCCGCTCCAGCGCAGGCTGAACCGCATTTTCCCATGTTAGGTCTGCCCCTGCCCCTTCCGCTTCCTTAGTCGTGCCCGCAGCAGCATAGCGCCGTACGTCCTCTTCGGATATCCGTCCGGCGGCTCCGCTTCCCTTCACCTGCTCGATGTCGACATTCAACTGCCTCGCAAGCTGGCGAACATAAGGAGCTGCGCGCACTCTCCCCACAGGTAATCCAGCAGACACCGACGGCGATGCTGCTGCAGACAATGGCAAGGCCTCTGCTGGTGATGGCGAAGGAGCGTTGACAACCGCTGCTACTGAAGCTGCCTGTTCCGCCTTGCCCGCTTCCATCGCAGGAATGCGCCCCTCCGCTTCGAGAAGGAACAATACCTCGCCTACTCGAACTCCAGCACCCTCGGCGAACATCAGCTTGCGCACTACGCCGGCCGCCGGAGCGGTCAGCTCGGCGTTCACTTTGTCCGTCTGCACCTCGACGATCGGCTGATCGCAGGCCACCCATTCCCCTTCCTTAATGAGCCATTTTCCGATCTCCCCTTCGTGGATGCCTTCTCCTACGTCGGGAAGCTTGAACTCTATCATTCGCGTTCCTCCTCCTGAACGGTCAGAACTGTATCGCTGCAGCGATTCCTTCTCTTACCCGCCCGACCGTCGGAACATAGACATCCTCGAGCGAGAACTGCGGAACTGGTACATCAAAGCCAGTAATTCGCTGAATCGGAGCCCGCAAATACATCAGCGCTTCGTCATTGATCAGCGAAACAATTTCTGCTCCGACGCCGGCCGTCTTCTGCGCCTCATGAACAATTATCGCGCGGCCTGTTTTCTTCACGGATGCGGCAATTGCATCCCGATCAAGCGGATACAACGAGCGGAGATCGATGACCTCACAAGACCAGCCCTTCTCCTGCTCCAGCTGCCGCGCCGCTTCAAGCGCCACCCGCATCATGGCCCCCCATGAAATCAGCGTCACATCTGTGCCTTCCCGGACAATGTTCGCCTTCCCTAGCGGAATGCGGTACATCTCTTCCGGCACTTCTGCCTTGAAGGCTCGGTAAATCCTTGCCGGTTCCAAAAATACGACCGGATCGGGATCCTCAATGGCGCTAACAAGCAAACCCTTGGCATCGTAAGGATTGCTCGGTACGACCACCTTAAGCCCGGGCGTATGAACGAAGAATGCTTCCACACTCTCCGAATGAAGCTCTGGCCCTCTAATTCCCGCGCCGTATGGCGTGCGGATAACAAGAGGGACATTGTACTGTCCCCGCGTCCGATACCGCATGCGGGCCGCATGTGTGACGATCTGCTCGAAGCCGGGATAAATGAAGGCCAGAAACTGAATTTCAACGACTGGAATGAATCCATTCAACGCCAGCCCGATTGCTGAGCCAATAATGCCGGCTTCAGCCAGCGGCGTATCCACAACCCGTTCCTGGCCGTACTTCTCGAACAGTCCTTCCGTTGCCCGAAATACACCGCCGTTGACGCCAATGTCTTCCCCTGTCAGCATGACGCGCTGATCGTCCGCCAGCTTCTGATCAAGTGCTTCATTAATCGCTTGCAAGATCGTTACGTTCCGGCTCATGCTTCACCCTGCCTTTCCGCACACAGGCCGCTCTGTTCCCGCTGCTCAGCCACAGGCCACAGCATGTCTGCGTTTACGTGCATGAACATATCCTCAGGCTGAGAATTCGGATAGCTCTCCGCCTCTGCAACCGCGGCCTCGATAAGGCCGCTGATCCGATCCACCAGACGCTCCTCATGCTCCTGGCCCCAAATTCCCCTCTTCACGAGATACCGCTTCAAGCGCTCTATTGGATCGCGCTGCTCCCTCCACTCGGCAGAGAGCCGGGCTTGATCCCGATATTTGCGCGGATCGTCGCTGGTCGTATGCGGCCCGTAACGGAACGTGACTGCCTCGATAAGCGTCGGTCCGCCGCCGTTCAAGCCGCGTTCAATCGCTTCGCGTACGGTCAGCCAGACGGCGAACACATCGTTACCATCCACTCGTACACCCGGCATGTCGTAAGCAGCCGCGCGCTGGGCGATCGTTCGGGAAGCGGACTGCGCATGGAACGGCACGCTGATGGCGTAGCCGTTATTCTGGCAGAAGAATACAGTGGCTGTCTGATACACCCCGGCAAAATTCAAGGCCTCATGGAAGTCGCCTTCCGAGGTTGCCCCTTCGCCGAAGTACACGATGCTCGCCTGCTTCTCCCCCTTCAGCTTAGCGGCCCACGATGTGCCTACGGCATGCGTCAAATGCGTGGCTATCGGCACGCACGGCGGCATAATATGGCGGCCTTCCGGACTGATCGAGCCTTCCATATGACCCATCCAATAAAGCAGCACCCTGCTGAGCGCCTGCCCATGCGTAATCGCAGCAGCATGATCGCGATAGCTGGGAAACAACCAATCATTAGGGGACAGTGCCAGTGCACTCCCGACCTGCGAGGCTTCCTGCCCCTCATAAGGGGCGTACGTGCCCATTCTGCCCTGCCTTTGCAGGTTGACCGCCTTCCGATCGAACATTCTTGTCAGCATCATGTTCTCGTACATTTTTATTGCCAGATCCTCGTCAATGGCTCCCTCGGTAGGGTGGCGAAGCTCTCCGTCCGGCGCCAGCACCTGATAGGGTTCAAGCACTTGATACGGCTCAAGCAGCCCGCGCATATCTTCATGCCGCATTCTCTTTCCTGCCTTCTCTATAACTGGCGAGGCAGACGGATGCCCCTGACTTTGAATCATCAATACCGCTCCCCTTCCCTTTTTTAGCTATCCCAACAGCAAGCGGTCATCCGCGACTCCCTTCAACTGGGAGAATTTTTTCAACAATACCTCAATCGTCAAATGCTTCTTTTCCTCCTCCGGCACATCCAAAATAATCTGGCCTGCGTCCATCATAATCAGGCGGTTGCCGAGCTCGATGGCTTGCTGCATATTGTGCGTCACCATCAGCGTCGTGAAGTTGGAACGCTCGACGACCTCCTTCGTTAGCGCTGTAATCAATTGCGCCCGCGCCGGGTCGAGCGCAGCCGTATGCTCATCCAGCAGCAACACCTTCGGCTGCGTGAAGGTCGCCATCAGCAGGCTAAGCGCCTGCCGCTCTCCGCCTGACAGCAGTCCGGCCTTAGCTGACAGCCGATTCTCGAGCCCTAGGTGCAGTGAGGCAAGGCTCTCGCGGAACAGATCCTTCCGCTTCTTGTTCACACCCCGGTGCAGGGTACGTCCTTTGTCACGCGAGTAAGCAACCGCGAGATTCTCCTCAATCGTCATCGTCGGCGCCGTGCCAGCCATCGGGTCTTGGAACACGCGCCCGATCTTGCGCGAGCGCTCGAATTCAGAGAGGCTGGTCACGTTCTCGCCGTCGATTTCAATGGCTCCGCTATCTGGAGTCATCCCGCCCGAGATCATATTCATCAGCGTGGACTTGCCCGCCCCATTGGAGCCGATAATCGTTACGAATTCACCCTCACGAAGCGTCAAGTTTATATGTTGCAGAGCAATTTTCTCGCTCGCCGTCCTGCGGTTGAACACTTTTCGAATCCCCTCAAGTTTCAGCATGGCTTTCCCCCCTTGCTCCGTGGTCGATGGACAGGTGTGGAGCATCTTCTTGAAAGGATCTCATTCGCCTTTCTTTCCATGTTGTTAGAACCCGTGACATGACAAGGGCAGCGACCACAATGACGGCGGTTAGCAGCTTCAGGTCATTCGGATTCAACCCGATGCGGAGTGCAAGCATAATAATGAGGCGATAGACTATAGCTCCTCCGATTACGGCGAAGGTTGCCCGCCGAATGGAAGCATGACCGAACACGGCTTCCCCCATAATGACGGAGGCCAAACCGACGATGATAATGCCGATTCCCATTGAGACATCCGCAAACTCCTGATATTGGGCGAAAAGCGCGCCGGATAGCGCTACCAAGCCATTAGACAGGCTCAGCCCGATAATTTTCATATTGTCGGTGTTCGCAGAGAGGCTGCGGATCATTTTCGTATTGTCGCCGGTGGCCCGAATCGCCAAGCCAATCTCTGTATCCAAAAACCAGTCAATGGCCCATTTGATGAGCAGAACGAATATCCCTACGGCTGCCAAAATCGCAAGCGGCTGCAGACTGGACAAGAAGGATTTGAGCTGTGTGAATAGAGTGCTTTCCCCCAGCAGCGGTGTATTCGCCTTACCCATAATCCGCAAATTGATCGAATATAAAGCAATCATCGAAATAATACCGGACAGCAGCGTATTAATTTTCCCTTTCGTATGGAGCAGCCCGGTCACGGTTCCTGCCACACATCCTGCCAGCAGCGCCCCCAATGTAGCGAGCAGCGGGGAATAGCCGGATGTAATCATGACAGCCGCAACGGCCCCGCCGGTGGCAAAGCTGCCATCTACGGTCAAATCGGGAAAGTCGAGAATTCGAAACGTTACGTAAACGCCCAGAGCCATTAACGCGTAAATGACCCCTGCTTCCAAAGAACCTGTCAGCGCATATAGCACGATAGCATCCTCCTAATTTGGAACGACTTATTTCTCTATCAGGATTGCGCCTTGTGTCATCTCTTCCGTCAATTTGATTCCTTGCGCCTCCGCCGCCTTCGGGTTAATCATCAGATCCAACTTCTTTGAGACCTCAACGGGGATATCTGCCGGCGATGTGCCCTTCAGAACCTTCACAGCCATCTCACCTGTCGCGTAGCCGAGATCATAATATTTGAATCCGATTGATGCGAACGCGCCTTCCCCAACCGATTCACTGCTCTCGCAGAAGAGCGGAATGTCCTTGTCATTAGCGACCGAAACGACTGAGCTTAGCGCCGAAATGACCGTATTATCAGACGGGAGATAGATGATATCCGCGCGGCCTACCAGCGAATCGGCAGCCTGCTTCACCTCCGAACTGTTCGTCACGGTGGCCTCGACCGTCTCCAATCCGCCTTCCTGCAGCACCTGCTTCACATTGGCGATGTTGACAACAGAGTTCTGCTCCCCGGAATTGTAGATAACGCCTACCTTGCGGGCCTCAGGGAAAAACTTCTTCATCGTCTCCATCGTCTTCTTGATCGAGTCTGGATTCGTGTCGCGCGTGCCTGTCACATTGCCTCCTGGCTTTTCAAGACTGTTGACCAGCTTCGATGCAACCGGATCCGTCACAGCCGTGAACAGCACGGGAATGTCTTTCGTCGCCTTCACAATCGCCTGTGCGGTCGGTGTAGCGATTGCCAAAATGAGGTCATTTTTATCGCCCACCAGCTTTTGAGCGATCGTGAGATTGTTGTTCATATCCCCCTGCGCATTGTGGAAATCAACTTGCAAATTAACATCTTTCTCGTACCCAGCGTCCTTCAGCGCCTGCAAAAAGCCTTCTCTCGCCCCATCCAGCGAAGGATGATCTGCGAACTGCGCAATTCCGATTTTGATCATCTTTTTGCCATCTGCATCCTTACCCATGTCCTTCGGTTCGTCTGAGTTCCCACATGCTGTCAGCAACAGTGAGCAAACCATAAAAATCGGGAAAAACAGTTTCATCCAACCTCGCTCCTTTGCAACAATAATTGGTATTGATTGCGCTTTCAATATAATAATTAGATAAAAAGCGTATTAGCGAGTTGTTTAGATATAAGGCTTTCAAGGCTCTCTAGTGGTATCAAGACATGTTAGGGATTCGCTCTGCTGCTTCGCAGAAAATTCGTTCCTAGTCTGTTGCTGTGTTTCATCTGGAAGGATAAATGTGAATGCGCTTGCCCTCGTGGATGAGCGCTGCTGCCTGATGGCTTAGATGTGGAGATGTCGCGTATGTATGCGTTGTAAAGATCGCGTAGATGCACAGGGCCGTGCTAAATGCTGGAGTTTTTTCAATTCGAAATCGTTGAGTTGCTCAACATAATTGAACATTTGTAATACGTTTTTTCTATGGTGCGTTATTTTAACGTTATATTATCACGTCGTCATAACTAATGTCAATATTTGGACAATTTTTTATATGAAATGTGTGATTTATGTTATATCCCATTCCGTGAAAACAAAAAAACCTGAAAGGTACAGGCCATTCAAGGTCGATTGAGCACATATGCAAGCTTTTATGAATTTTTTACTGGTCAAAAAATAAAGCGGTGACACCGCGATCATCAGATCATCAGCGTACACCGCTATCCCGTATTTAGAGCAATAATCCCTATTCCTGTTGCTCAAAAAAATTCCGTATGTATAGGCTTAAAAATCCGAAATCTCCGGTTTTTTGCACAGCATCGCTGATCCACCCACAATAAGGAGCGCTGCTAATGTAATCCCGATTAGGGAAGAGCTTGCAAACGCGCTTAATGAAAAGACGGCAAAGAACAAAAGCGAAACACAGGTCAGAATACATATCGGAATCAAGAGCCATTTATTACGGTTCCCCATGATATAAAATTCAAATAATCCGAAGGCCACCGCAAGCGGAAATCCAGGCCAAACCGTACCGAATGCATCGAACAGCATCCCGATCTGACATACTACACCGCTAACGATCAAGATCCCACCAGGTATAAGCAGCCCCGCTGCGCGCCCCTTGGTAACAAAGAAGAACATAAAATGAAAAAACAAACCGAGTGGGATGACAAACAATGTTGGCCAAAAATAACCGAATATGCTCCCCGCAGTTGCAAACTTCTCGGCGCCCCATCCGCTCCATGTAACCAGCATCAGCAAAATACCGAAGCCGATTAATGAGAGCGCCTTAATACTTCTACTATTCAAGCTCCTCTACCTCCCTTTACTTTCCCATTGTTACCCCTATTTCGTTATCCATACTCCGCTTCCTAGGACGACATTCCCTTCGTTAATCCCTTCATTCCCTTTATGAAAAAAATTTTATGTGACATGAATGACCTGCTCTCTCCTTTCAGCCTCCTTATAGGCGCTTGCAATCCCTGACTTGTGTATTTGCTCCTTGGCTACAACTTTATAAGATAACACGGCGGTAAACGGTTCCGTAAATGGAGTTGGAGTTACCCGAATTGTCCTGTCATCCAGCCACTCGGCTTGCAATTGCTCACCTGATTCCATATTAAAAGGCTCTGTGCGCTCGAAGCCGTCCTGGTACCAAGGGAACTCTTCTACTTTTTGTACTCCTGGTTCATTCAGGCACACATACAGGGACAGATCATCACAAAATTGAAGCATTCGAAAATGATTGGCTATCGTCGAATCCGACAAATCCACAACTTGTTCCCTAATTCGCTGCTGACGCTGCCGTTCATGCTGGAGAAATTCGATTACGTCCTGCTGCTCCTCTACATGAAAGAAAGAGGCGAAATGCTTGCTGCACAATAGGCTGGCATATGGATTGGCTTTCTCGATATCGTCCAGCCCCTTTCGATAGAACACAAGCTTTAAGGCCATCGGATAATCCATGAATGTATACGGCTCCTGTTGTGCGTCATTCCAAATTGGTGTATCGTCAAGTCCGATCCAGCTGCAATCATGCTCGTAGGCAGCATATACGGCATCCTCATATCTGTCACAAGTACCCAGCAATTCCGTGCGGAACTTCGAAGCGATTTCGCCGGATAGATATCCATGGTCGTGCTGTGCAATGCATACGATTTCATCTTTCCTCGTCCGAATAATCATTTTCATACAGCTCCTTTATCGTCGTACCGTCCATATAAGGCAAAGGAAGTGCCATCTTTGAACCTTACTTAGGACTCACGGTTATTGATTTTTCCATTGGCAGCAGTTATGCTGTGTGAGATGAACAACTAGGAGGGATATTATGAGCAAGACATCCAACAAGCGCCGCAAGTCAGAGCGCGCAGGACATTTAGACCCGAGCTTACTGCGGGGAAGCTGGACACGGAAGCCGTATACACAAGTCGTGCCGAATAAGAAAGCAGAGCAGCGCCGAAGCCTATGCCGGAAACGGGTAGATGACGGCGCTGTTGCTATTTAACGAAATCTATTGGTCATCTTCTCGAATTTGTTATCTTTTCGAAAAGTGCCATTGATCATTTGCAGCTTCTTCCCTGCTTCGATACAATATGAATAAGCAGATCCGATTGGACGGATCCCACAGAAAGGAAGGTGCCGCCGTATGGCTAACACTCACACCTATTCGCGCGGCGAAGAAATCGCTAACGCGATTACGCACGGCATTGGAGTCGTTATGAGCATAGCTGCCCTGACGCTGCTTATCGTATTCGCCTCATTGTATGGACAACCCATCCATGTCGTCAGCTTCACGATTTATGGCATATCGATGCTTCTCTTGTATACCTCGTCGACATTGGTGCACAGCTTTCCTGAAGGAAAAGTAAAGGACTTGTTCGAGACCTTCGATCACGCATCCATCTATTTATTCATCGCAGGCACTTATACACCGCTTGTCTTAATCGCATTGCCTAAGCTTATCGGCTGGACACTGTTCGCCATCGTATGGATCATTGCTGTCGGAGGCGTTGTATTCAAAGCCTTCTTCACGAAGCGATTCCTCTTCATGTCCACGCTGCTCTATATTGCTATGGGGTGGTTGATCGTGTGGGCGTGGCATCCACTGACAGAGGCTATGCCATCCTTCGGACTGACGATGCTGATCATTGGCGGTATCCTGTATACACTAGGCACTATATTCTACGTATGGAGAGGTTTCCCCTTCCATCATATGATATGGCATCTATTTGTGCTTGCAGGTTCCGTTGCTCACTTCTTCTCCGTACTGTCATTAGTCCAAATTCACGTATAGCTCTATGTAGGATTTACCCGATTGATGAAGCCGTCAATCTCCGCTTGCCGCAGAGATTGGCGGTTTTCTGTAGGTTATTGCAGAAGTTATTGTTCGCTCTGGCATGGGCCAGTTGAACGTCTATTTACGAATTGAGGCTCGAGGATAACCTTGTGGTACGCTTCCTTGCCGGCTTGGCCTTCCTGATCAGGACGCTCCATGATATCCGCTAATATCGTAGCGGCACGGCGTCCAATCTGTGCTTCATTCTGATAAATATGACTAAAGAATGTCTCTCTCTCCTCCAAGTGCTCCGGGTCATCAAACGTTACGATCGAGATATCCTCTGGAACTCTCAGTCCCGCCCGCTTCGCGATCTGATGCATGCGCATGCCAAGCTTGCCATGCAGCGCGATATACGCAGTGGCCATCTCACTCTTCATATACCGCGCAAGTACAGAATCATCGGCTTCATCTCCGACAGGAAGCGTAAAATCCGTTAGAATGAGTGCTGGATTGATCATGGCCCCCCGTCTCTGATATTCATTCATATACCCCGCTATGCGATCCTGCACACTCACACAATCTCGGAACGCATCTGTACAGATCGCAATATTGCGATGACCGAGTTCCCATAAATGAGCTACCGCCATCTCCGCGCCTTTGCGGTTGTCCGAACATACATAATGGGTGTCCACTCCAGGCAAATATCGATCAATAAGCACGAATGGGAATCCATTTACCTTCAATGACAGTATTTCTTCATTGTAGATATCTTCATCCACAGGGAATAACAGCAAGCCTGATATGCCCATGTCCAGCATCTCCCGAATTTGCTGCTCTTCCCGCTCCTTCGAGCCTCCGCTAAAGGCCACGATTAGAGAGTATCCACGCTCGTTCAACGTCTGCTGAATCGAATTAATAAGCCGCATCGCAAAATAATCATCTAATGTTGGCATCATGAATCCGACTACATTTCTTCTTCGTTCCTGGCTTCCAGAGCCTGCTCCATTGACATCCAGTCCTTCTGTACCTCCAGCTTGCTCTTCACGTACCGAGCTGGAGCCAATTGATTTCTGCTCCGCTACGAAGCTGCCTCTTCCGGGGACTCGATAAATCAATCCTTCCTTCACAAGAGCTGCAAGCGCATTCACAACTGTAATGCGACTAACTTGGAACTGCTCCATCAGTTCCTTCTCTGTCGGAATCCTGTCATTCGTCTTCAATTGTTTCGTATGAATCATATCCTCAATATATCGCTGAACTTGCAAATATAGCGGCGATCGAGAATCATAGCTCATTTAGATCATCCTTAATTATTAATTTAATATATATAATATAGCATTTAGGTAGAAGAGACAATGATTAGGGAAAATTCGGAAGCAAAAAAGAGCGATGCACCACTCTCCACCGCTCTTTCCTCGATTCATATCTAAACGGACGACTATCGCCCGTGCTTCGGGATATACGTAAAGATATCACCGGATTCAAACGCATCTATCAATTGATTAAGCCATCCATAATACGCTTCCGCCTGCTCCATCTTGGCGATATCCTTCGCAATGACTGCCGCAAGCTGTTCATCCTCCGAGCTGCCGCGCAGAAGCTCCAGCTCTTTGACTGAACGTCGAATCGCAGACAAGTTCATCTCTACAGCTTTTCTCCATTTCAGACCGAAGTAATCCGCAAATGTCTGATGCCAATCCTGTTCTGCCTCATATAAATCCTTGCGCGTCCCCTTCTCCCACACTTTATGCACCATCTTCATGTCCACAAGTGTGCGAACGCCCGTACTCATGCTTGTCTTGCTCATCTCCATCTCCTGCTTCATGTCATCCAACGTCATCGGATGATCGCTGAAGAACAGTAGGCCGTACAAATGCCCAGTAGAATGGGTCATGCCGTACAAGTCCATATTTTGTCCGATCGCTTCAATGACACGATTGCGAGCCTTCTCCACGGCGCTCTTCTGCTCCTGTGTCAACTGTGCGAACGTAGTCATGAGTCATTCCTCCTGTGCCGAATCCTATCCCTGCAGCAATGGCAGACCGATTCGAAACCGCCCTATATATATATTTGTCGAACATTGCTGTAAAAGCTCATTCTCTATGTTCCACGAACATTGTAAGAGAATAGGAACAAATTGTAAAGAAGCAAATGGGATAGCAATATTTAGCATATTGGAGTATTCAAAAGAATAAGTTCATAAAGTTTTTTCTGAATGTATCTTACAAACTGTTTTCATGGTTGTTCTCTGTTTTTTCCAAGGGTTAAAATGGATATAGCGTAAATAACGCTCAATTCCATACGCAAGAGAGGTGACAGGATTGTCCATGATCAAGGTCAACCAAGTGACTAAAATATTTGGACAGCACGAACAAAAAGCACTCACTCTACTGCAACAAGGGTGGTCAAGAGAGCGGCTCGCCACAGAAAAACAAGCGACCGTAGCTGTGAACCAGGTATCCTTTGCCGTGGAAAAAGGAGAAATCTTCGTTATTATGGGTTTGTCCGGCAGTGGCAAATCCACACTCGTGCGCATGCTAAACCGACTCATTGAGCCAACCTCAGGTGAAATCTGGCTGAAGGATCGGAATATTTCGAGACTGAATGCAGCCGATTTGCGAGAGGTGAGGCGAAGGACAATTGGGATGGTATTTCAGAAATTCGCACTCTTCCCCCACCGTACTGTGCTTGACAATGCCGCATATGGCCTCGAAATACAAGGTCTCTCCAAGGAACATCGCTACCGCAAGGCCACTGAAGCGCTAGAGCTCGTCGGCCTAGGTAGCTGGGAAGACAAATACCCGGAAGAACTAAGCGGCGGCATGCAGCAGCGAGTTGGATTGGCACGTGCCTTAGCTAATAATCCAGATATCCTCCTTATGGATGAAGCATTCAGTGCACTAGATCCGTTAATCCGCCGCGATATGCAGGATGAACTGCTTGCCCTGCAGCAGAAAATGCACAAAACCATCATTTTCATTACCCATGACTTGGATGAAGCGCTGCGCATCGGCGATCGCATCGCCTTGCTGAAAGACGGCAAGCTTATTCAGATTGGAACCCCCGAGCAAATGTTGATGCAGCCAGCTGACGAATATGTAGAGCGATTCGTTGAAGGCGTAGACTTATCCAAAGTCCTTACCGCCTCGCATATTATGCGCAGGCCAGAGACGATATCCTTAGATCGCGGTCCGCGAGTGGCGCTGCAATTAATGAGGGATATCGGTATTTCCACACTGTTCGTCGTCGGAAAGGATAAGTCCCTTCAAGGGGTCGTTACAGCCGAACAGGCTAGCGAGGCAGCTCGCAGAGGCCTATCCTTGCAACAAGTCATGCACATCGACGTTCCCATCGTACTGCCCTCTATTGTTCTTCATGAGCTGCTAGCCTTATCTGGCGAAGCGAAACTTCCTATTGCTGTTGTCGATCCGGATGGCAAGCTAATGGGCGCCATTGTACGCGGTGCCGTACTCGGAGCGCTTGCAGGCAATCTAATTGACTCAGCGGATGAGATGGATGATTCTACGAAATCTATGCCAATTGCCTCATCAGGACTCGAGCGCCTAGAACCCTTAGCTAACGCTGACAATAGCAGTCGCTCTACGGAAGGAGTGACACTCGATGCAGCTGAGAATCGGTGATTGGGTCGAGCACGCCGTCAATTGGCTAAGCACGAACGCAGATGGATGGTTCCGACTGCTCTCCAAATGGATTGAGCGAATTGTAGAGAGCATCTCGGATCTCTTTCTGCTGCCACCGTCTTATGTGTTCATTTTCATGGCTGCATTGCTTGCCTTTGTCATCGGCCGATGGTCACTATCGCTGCTTACGCTTATCGGACTCTTTATCATCGATTGGCTTGGATACTGGGAACCCACAATGAATACACTTGCGCTCGTAATTGTCGCCACGATCCTATCAATCATCATCGGCGTCCCACTAGGCATCGCTTGTGGAAAAATAGACCGATTGTCCCGCATTGTCAAGCCAATACTGGACTTCATGCAGACGATGCCGGCATTTGTCTACCTGCTTCCCGCCGTATTTCTATTCGGCCTAGGAATCGTTCCTGGCGTGATCGCCTCTATTATTTTTGCCGTTCCTCCTACCATTCGTCTAACTGAACTCGGCATACGTCAAGTGCCGCACGACATGATCGAAGCCGCTTCTGCGTTCGGCTCTACATCCATGCAGACCTTATGGAAGGTACAGCTTCCAGTAGCCATGCCTACACTAATGGCCGGCGTGAATCAGACCATCATGCTAACGCTATCCATGGTCGTGATCGCATCCATGATCGGGGCACAAGGGATTGGCACCGAAGTCTATCGGGCTGTCACAATGCTTAAAATCGGCAAGGGATTCGAGGCAGGACTGTCTGTTGTACTGTTAGCCATCATCTTAGATCGTTTCTCTCAACAATGGCTGAAAAAACGGAGAACGAATAAACAAGGAGCGTGATGGAAATGAAACAGCGTCGTACAAAGTATTGGGTGCTGGTTGGACTTGTTGCTATGTTAGGCTGGACTTTGGCCGGATGCACTGACTCATCAAGCAGCACGGCTGGCAATGATGGAACCGCGAGTTCAACAGGTGACAGCATCGGGAAGCAGGTTGATTATAAGATTATCGGAATTGATGCCGGTGCAGGCATTATGCAATCAACAGAAGCAGCTCTTGAGGAATATGATCTGACCGATTGGAAGTTGATCGAAGGCTCCGGGGCGGCGATGACTGCCGCTCTGGATAAAGCAATCAAGAAGCAGGAGCCTATCATAATTACAGGCTGGACGCCGCACTGGATGTTCGCGAAGTATGAATTAAAATACTTAGAGGATCCGAAGGGAATCTACGGCGGCGACGAGCAAATTCATACGATTGCTCGCAAGGGATTGAAGGAAGATGAGCCAAGTGCGTACAAGACATTGGATCGATTCGAATGGACGGCTGAAGACATGGCGAAGGTAATGGTGGACATTCATGATGGTCAGGAGCCGAAGGATGCAGCCAAGGCTTGGATCGAAGCGAATACAGACAAAGTCCAGGCTTGGACGAGCGGAGTCGACAAGGTTGAGGGTAAGAAGCTCAAGCTTGGATATGTGGCTTGGGATTCCGAAATAGCGAGTACAAATATCATTGCATCCGTATTAGAAAATGAAGTCGGGTATAAGGTCGATCTGATTCAGGTAGAGGCTGGTCCAATGTGGACAGGTGTTGCCAATGGCGACGTTGACGCAATTGTAGCAGCTTGGCTGCCTACTACCCATAAGGACTATTATGAGCGCTTCCAAGATAATGTGGACGATCTTGGACCGAATTTGAAAGGTACTAAAATTGGTCTCGTCGTCCCTTCTTATGTTACTATTCAATCGATTGAGGATATGAAGAAATAGACAGCCATTTAAAAAAGCGCCTGTGGCAAGGATCGGATTCCCCGATTCAATGTCACATGGCGCTTCTTCAATTGCGTACATATAAGTTGTTATCCGTTAGCTTCTTCCTTGGTTCCATGAATCAAGGAACGGTGTCACTGATCCAACTGCCAACAAGGCAAGGCGATGCATCGCTCGCGTACACACTGTGTAGAACAGCTTGCGATCTGCTTCATTCCCATAAGCCTGCTCGTGCGCGTCAAATACAATAACTCCATCGAATTCAAGACCCTTCGCCAAGTAGGATGGGACAACCCATAGTCCGGATACGAACTGCTTCGTATGCTTCGATACCCGCTTCAATTGCGGGAAGCTGTGCTGCAAGCGTTCGTGAACCTGCGCCGCTGTCGCTTCATCCTTCGTAATAATTGCGATGGAAGCAAGCTCCCCTGCCTCAGTCCATGCCGATAGCTGCTTACTAGCTTGATCCAGCTGCTCCTCCTCGTCCTCGCAGCGAATGAGAATCGGCTCTTCACCCTCTCTACTGAAAGGCTCTACCTTCTCGCCATTTGGCAGCACACTGCTCGCGAGCTCCATAATATTGCGAGTAGAGCGATAGCTCTTGCGAAGCGTAATAACATCGGACTTCTTCTCTGAGAATACAGCTTGCAGCGCGGACGCTGACCCCATACGATTCGATTCGTAGATCGCTTGATTCCAATCGCCCAATATCGTGAAGCGGCTGCGTGGGAATAATCGAGTCAGCAGCGCGTATTGGAACGGCGAGTAGTCCTGCGCCTCATCGATCACCACATGTCGAATATGGTTGAAGGTGTCGAATCCTTCTACACTTTCAATTAAATACAGCAATGGGGAAGCATCCTCAAATGGAATCATCCCTGATTCGAATTGATTTACTGCCCGCTGGCCAATTGCCCGTATCGTCTCCACGTCAATGGTTCCATTGACGCTCGCGATACCATCTGTCTGACGTGCCCAATGCTCAAGCTTGCGCATGCAGTCACAATACATCTCTTCCCAATCGACGAAGCGAAGCTCCTTCGCCTGCTTGCGGAACCGCTTCAACCACTTGTTCACCTGCTTGCGGCTCAAGTCGCGAAGCTCTTCTTCCGTCCCTAAATAATTCGGCTGCTGCTGCAGCTTGCGATAGACACGCTTCTGTTCCTTCACTGCCCAAGCACGAAGCTGTTCCAGCAGCCAATCTCTTAGCTTGTCCATCCGAGCAGGCAATGACCAATCCGCAAGCTGGCCATAGAATTGCTCCGCAAGCTGTTCGGTGCTAATTATCGTCCGCTTCGGCGTTCCGAAGCGAATGAAGCGCATGCCTTCCCGCTGCAATGATTCAATATAGCGATCGAGAACTTGCTGATATCCCGCCGAAGCTTTCCATCTTGCCGCTGCCGCTTCGACTCTTGCCTCTCTAGAAGCTGTCCAGCGTTCCATACCCTGCATGAGGCGTTCCGTCTGGTCATAAATATCCTCAATGCTGCGCTCGGTGACGAGCCGATGCTCGATATAAGATTGGAACGTCGTCTGCGTCATGTTCTCCTCGCCGAGCTCAGGCAATATGCTAGACACGTAATCATTGAATAGATCATTCGGTGAGAATAAGATAATTTGCTCGGAGCGCATGCTGCTGCGATATTTGTACAGCAGGTACGCAATTCGCTGCATAGCTGCTGACGTCTTGCCGCTTCCTGCCGCTCCCTGCACTATAAGCACATCATGCAGGTCATCCCGGATAATCGCATTCTGCTCGCGCTGTATCGTGCTCACGATACTCTTCATCTTCGTATCAGCGCTCCGCTTCAGCATCTCCTTCAGCATGTCGTCGCCGATCTGAATACCGGTATCGAAGACAGCCTCCAAGCGGCCATTTCGAATGAGGAACTGACGCTTGAGCGTCATCTCTCCTTCAATAACTCCTGCTGGAGTCCGATATTGCACCGGACCAGGCGCATAATCATAGAACAACCCAGCAATCGGCGTACGCCAATCGTAAACAAGATGTTCTCCGCTCTCTTCATCCGACACGGACATGAGCCCGATATAGACTGGTAGCGTCTCCATGTCTCCATCTTCTATAAAGTCAACGCGCCCGAAGTAAGGCGCCTGAATATGCTTGCGCAGCTTGTTCAGCCATTTGGCTGCATGCTTCTGTACTCGTTCGTGACTTGCCAAGTCCTTCGCCTGCTGCATAATGCTCACATACGTCTCGAACATCTCGTCATTATCGACCGATACCTCGTCCCAGAATTGGCGCTTCATCTCCACAATTTCTGCTTGACGTTCCTCAGCGGTCGCTTCTAATGCAGCGATTTGGCGATCCATTAAGCGAAGCACGCCTGTTAGATATAATTCTTCCTCATCCCTCATGGATGGTTGTTCGTTCACCTTGCAACTCCTTTCCGCCTGCTGGCCGATTCGAATCCTCTTAGGATCTGTATCGAAAAGTACTATTATATCCTAAACTTAGGCTCCGTGTAACGTCCCTGCACTTTCGTTTGTGCTCTCCGCATCGTCTAAGTGAAGAATGACCGTTTCAAGCGCCTTCACCACATCATCCTGCGACATACTTGGCATATTGGAATAACGAGCTGCCTGTACGGGCAAAAAAGGGATATGAATAAATCCACCGCGCTTATGATTTGGATCTTGCTGCTCATTTAGAAGGTGCATCAGCCGGTAAAATATCGCATTACACACGAACGTTCCTGCTGTATAGGAAATCGAGCAAGGGATGCCCTCTTCTTGTACAGCCGCGCGAATTGCCTTCAAAGGCATACGGGCCCAATAGGCAACTGGCCCATTCTCGACAATGGCTCCATCAGTTGGCTGCGCCCCATCATTATCAGGTATACGTGCATCCTTCAAATTAATGGCTACACGTTCCAGCGTAATATCCGGTCTGCCTCCGGCTTGACCGACACAGATCACGGCTTCCGGTTTTACTTGCTCCATTGCTTCCGCCAGCACGGTTCCGGCCCGCTCGAACGAGGTTGGAAGCTGGATGGCATGAACGTCGTAACGTCCAATTCTGCGACCATGAAGCAGCTTAACTGCCTCCCAAGAAGGATTAATCGTTTCATTGCCAAATGGGTCAAACCCTGTGATGATTACTGTGTTGCTCATCGATACAGCACCCCGCTCTGTTTTATTTTCAATACGTAGGAAATATGCTATTCTTGTCAACGAATGTGAAAGGAGATACATACCATGTCACAACTAGATATTTCATCCCTCATCCTGCTCGGATTTGCAGGACTCGGCATTGTAAGCGGCAATTCTACCGTTACGATCGCAATGGTCGTTCTTCTGCTGCTCCGCGTGACGAACATGCAGAGCCTATTCCCTTGGATTGAGAAGTACGGACTAACTGTTGGCATCATTATCTTGACGATCGGAGTCATGGCACCGATTGCAAGCGGCAAGATGTCCATCGATACGATCGCGCAATCCTTTATGAATTGGAAGTCGCTGTTAGCTATCGCCGTCGGAATCCTCGTTGCGTATTTGGGAGGCCGCGGCGCCCAATTAATGACTCAATCTCCAACTGTGGTCGCTGGTCTGCTCGTAGGCACCGTTCTTGGCGTGGCCTTGTTCCGCGGTGTTCCGGTCGGCCCTCTCATTGCAGCAGGCATATTGTCATTGCTGCTCGGGAAATCATAACGACGACCTCGAATCATCTTCATCATACGATGATTCCTGATATACGGCAAATCACCTATTAGGGCTATTTTGCTCACATAGCAGCTGCTTTAGCTGCCGCTTATTAGCAGTTCAGCAGCAAATATGATCAATGGGATTAGGCACGTCAAATGTTAAATTTGTGCAACAAAATGATTGACAATATTTCATCCACAGTGCTAGAATCAACAAGCAGACAGGACGATAACAATGAATCGTCCAACTAAATTCATGCAGAAAGGCAGGTAAACTCCATGTTGACAGTACAATTGCTAAATCAACACATTGATAACGCAGCCGCAGCACAAGCAATTTCATATCAGTGGAGCCCTGCTGAACCGAGCGATCTGATTGGTTTCTAACGATTAGATCGAACGGAAGAATGAATCCATTTCGATAGATCATGAGGTACTGATTGGGTAATCGCCAATCAAGTGCCATGATGGATTTCGGATCGTGGAATCAGGATTGGACAACGGGCGCTCACCGCTCGTACATATGACCTTATTCATCAAGGGATATCGTTTACGAACGGTATGCCCTTTTTTTATTGTCTGGCGATCAATCTGCAACAAATGACAAAGGATGTGAATGTATGTTTTCCGTACTAGGAAAGCTCGGCTGGTTCTTTAAAGAACACAAAACGAGATACTTAATCGGGGTAACCCTGCTCATCGCAGTAGGCATACTTGAACTTCTGCCTCCCCGACTGCTTGGTAATGCTATCGATGAGATCGTAACAAGTGCGATCACGTGGCAGTCTCTAACGAAGTACCTATTTTACATTCTCGGTTCCATGGTGATCATTTATGGAATTACGTATGTATGGATGTATCAAATCTTCGGAGGAGCCAACCTTGTGGAGCGCAAGCTGCGCTCCAAGCTGATGCGCCAGTTCTTGAAGATGACGCCTCCGTTCTTCGAGAAGAATCGTACAGGCGACTTAATGGCTCGATCAACGAATGACCTGCGTTCCGTTGCCATGACAACTGGCTTCGGCATGCTTACCTTGACCGACTCGACTGCATTTCTCGCGACCGTGCTTGTCGCAATGCTTATAATGCAGTGGAAGCTGACACTTGCGGTGCTGCTCCCGCTGCCCTTCATCGCCATCGCGATGAAGATATTCGGCAAGAAGATTCATGAACGCTACACCATTGCACAGGATGCGTTCGGCAAAATGAATGATCAGGTGCTCGAATCAGTTGGTGGTGTGCGCGTACTTCGCGCCTATGTACAAGAGAAATCAGATGAACAGCACTTCCGCAACATCGTACAGGACGTGTATGAGAAGAATGTCGCTGTTGCCAAAATTGATGCGTTGTTCGATCCGGTTATTCGCTTGTTTATCGGACTTAGCTACATGATCGGGCTTGGATTCGGTGCTTATCTGATTATTCATAATGAGATGACACTAGGTGAATTGCTGACATTCAATATGTACCTTGGATTTATGATCTGGCCAATGTTTGCGATAGGAGAACTTATCAATGTTATGCAGCGCGGGAATGCCGCAATGGATCGGGTAAACGAAGTTCTTCATTACACCCCAGATGTACAGGATGCAGCGCAACCGAAGGAAGTCGATGTTCCAGCGACTTTTACTTGGAAGCATTACAAATTCCAGTATCCATCGTCGACGGTGCCTAATCTGGAGGACATTTCACTTACGCTGCGCAAAGGTCAGACGTTGGGCATTGTCGGGCGTACCGGCAGCGGCAAGTCAACGTTCATTAAACAATTGCTGCGGGAATACCCGATTGGAAATGGTCAGTTCTTAATTAATGATGTGCCGCTCGATCAAATTCCAATGGATCAACTCCACAGTTGGATCGGTTATGTGCCGCAGGAGCAAATTCTATTCTCAAAGACCGTGAAAGAAAATATTCTACACGGTTCAGAACATGGTACGGAACAAGATGTGATGAATGCCATCGATACGGCCTCCTTCACACATGACCTTCCTACCCTGGTCAACGGTATCGACACGATCGTTGGTGAGAAAGGTGTGGCGCTGTCTGGCGGTCAGAAGCAGCGTGTATCTCTGGCACGTGCCTTCATTAAAGACCCAGAAGTGCTTATTTTGGATGATGCCCTCTCTGCGGTAGATGCACGGACAGAAGCGAATATTATTAAGAATATTCGTGAGCAGCGTGCCGGCAAGACGACACTCATTACCACACACCGTCTGTCTGCCATCGAGCATGCAGATATGATTATTGTCATGGATGACGGACGCATCGTCGAGCAAGGCACGCACGAGCAACTGCTCCAGCAAGGCGGCTGGTATAAGGAACAGTATGACCGCCAGCAATTGGAGTCTGGATTGTAAGAAGGGAGGAAATACAACGTGGAAATGGAACAACAAAAAGAAGCGCCTCGTCATGTAGGCAGACGATTATGGCGCTATGCGTTGAAATATAAAGGTACGTTCATACTTGCACTACTCATGTTGGCGCTGGCCGTGGCGGCAGAGCTGTCCGGCCCATTCATCGCCAAGACGATTATCGATAAGCATATCTTGGGGATTGAGAAGCCCTATTATGAAGTTAATGCGCTAGCAGAGGGTGCCATCACATACGAAGGACGTACCTTAAAGCGCGAGGATCGTTTTGAGCCTGGCGAGGAGAAAGGCGCCGAAGCACGCATTCTGCAAGTCGGCTCCCAATTCCTATTCGTGAATGGACACATTCCTGAACAAGCAACGGGTGATCGGATATTCAAGGATGGAACCTTGACGATCGGAACGGGCGATAAGGCTTATAGCTCCCCTGCTGTCGTCATGTCTCTGCAAGAGATATTGCATTTCTACGAGCCGGAGATTGCAAGCATCGTGAAGTTGATGGCTCTCTATTTTGGATTGCTTGTCGTGAGTATCTTCATGAGCTTCGGCAAGACACTTGGCTTACAGACGGCTGCGAACCGAGTTATTCGAACACTTCGCGGCGATGTCTATGCCCATGTGCAGCGTCTGCCAATCCCGTACTTCGATAACCTGCCCGCAGGGAAGGTTGTCTCACGTGTAACTAATGATACCGAAGCAGTGAAAGACTTGTTCGTCTCCGTACTGGCGAACTTCACATCCGGGATCATTACGATATCTGGTATTTATGTCGCACTGTTTATCTTGGATGTAAAGTTGGCGCTCGTCTGCATGTTCGTGCTGCCACTTATCGTATTGTGGGTTATTCTGTACCGTAAGTTCGCAACTCGCTACAACAAGATCATTCGTTCGCGACTGAGCTCCATTAACGCCATGATCAACGAATCGATCCAAGGGATGCCTGTCATTCGTGCATTCCGCCGTCAGCGTCACACAATGGATGAATTCAATGCCATGAACGACGAGTACTTTACGTACCAGAATAAGATGTTGAACTTGAATGCATTCACCTCGCACAACTTGGTTAATGTACTGCGCAACATCGCATTTGCGGTTGTGCTCTGGTATTTCGCCGGCGCTTCCTTGAGCGGCTCCGGGATCATCACGCTCGGTGTGCTGTATGCATTCACCGATCTGTTGAACCGCTTGTTCCATCCAATTATCGGAATGGTGAACCAACTGGCCAATCTCGATTCATCCATCGTCTCGGCTGGGCGCGTCTTCGAGCTCATGGATGAATATGGCGAAGAGCTCGACGAAGGCTCCATGCCGCGCTATAAAGGGCATGTTGAGTTTGACTGCGTCTCCTTCGCATATAAGGAAGATTACGTCCTGAAGAACATCAATTTCGAGGCGAAGCCAGGACAGACGGTTGCTCTCGTAGGCCATACTGGTTCCGGAAAGAGCTCGATAATGAACTTGCTCTTCCGTTTCTACGACCCGCAAAAAGGGGAAATCCGCATTGACGGTACGCCTATCACGAGCGTTCCGAAGCAATGGATTCGTGAGCATATGGGAATCGTGCTGCAAGATCCGTTCCTCTTCACCGGAACAATCGCCAGCAATGTCAGTCTCGGCGATCCGCGCATTTCGCGCCAACAGGTGGAGGACGCCTTGAAGGCCGTCGGCGCAGATCGAATATTGAAGCAGCTTCCGAACGGTATTGATGAGCCCGTTATCGAGAAGGGAAGCACACTCTCAGCCGGACAGCGTCAGTTGATTTCCTTCGCCCGTGCTCTAGCGTTCCAGCCTTCCATCTTAATCTTGGATGAGGCAACTGCGAACATTGATACGGAGACAGAGGCTCTGATTCAAGAGGCACTCGATGTATTGAAGCGTGGACGTACCACATTCATCATCGCCCACCGCTTATCGACGATTCGCAGTGCGGATGTGATTCTTGTGCTCCATCGTGGTGAGATTGTAGAGCAAGGCTCCCATGATGAGCTTATGGAACTGCAAGGACGTTATTATAAGATGTACCAGCTCCAGCAAGGTTCAGTCGCTGCACCTATAGAGCATACCGCAGCAGTTTCATCCAGTACGAAGCTTGGAACGCGTTCGGCTTCGGCTGTCCCTACGACCTAATCGATCATACTCAATAAGAAGAGCGTTCACTACGTCTGCATAAGCAGACATGGTGAACGCTCTTTCTGATCGATACAATCATTTAACGCAGGGAACACTTATTTTTAATAAAGTGGATTTGATTCTCTACTCGATTGAGTTCCTGCTCTAGATCATAAGACATGCCTCCAATCGCCTTTGAACGAAGCGATTCAAGTTCTGCCTTAAGCTGCGGCAAATCGGTACTTGCCTGAGAGCAGGAGTAGTCGCTCTCCAGATTCAGATGATCCATCGATTTGGCATCCTCCTTGAAAGGCGTTAGACAACAGGAACGGCAATACTTCATAACTGCAATGTCGAGGATAAGCCAACATGATTGCTGTATACATGCTTAATTGTTATTGCAGTTACTTGTGTTTGCCTTTTGCATTATTGGCATCTGAAGTACGCGTCGTCGTATTTTGACGGGAATGTCCTTGTTGTTTATGTGCCATTTGTTTACACTCCTTTGTCTTGTGCTTTGTCGTCTGTCATCCATGAGTTGGGAAGGTCAGCATTGCACGCAAGTTCATTCCTTCTTCCGGAAGTACGAGGCATCAGGCATCATATAATGAATGAGTATCCGTCTAGCCTTGCTGCTTCGGAATCTGGTTCAAGCTTGCTGCCCGGTGGGCAATCTTGCCTAGCTTCGGAGTTACTTGCTCCTCCATGATGCTGGCCTGATTCTGTTGTTGATGAATTCGCTGCGCTTTGTTATGCGGCATATCACTCACCTCCACTTATAGACTTCCCGCTTACCTCACATTTATAACGTCTTAAGGCGATCTAATTCCTGTAGGATCTACTTCAAGTATCTTCAAACATATCTTGGGACTATCCTCCGAGCACAACCCGATCATCCACAAATTTCTCCCCACGGACACGCTCGAACTCGCGAAGCAAGGAATCTACCGTTAATGTCTGCTTCGACTTCGACGGAATATCAAGCACGATTTTCCCCTTATCCATCATGATAAGGCGATTGCCTAGCCGAATGGCCTGCTCCATGTTGTGTGTCACCATGAGCGTAGTAAGCGCTGATGCTCGCACAATCTCTTCTGTTAGACGAGTAATAAGCTCTGCACGGCCAGGATCAAGGGCTGCCGTATGCTCATCAAGCAGCAAGATACTAGGCTGCGTGAACGTGGCCATCAATAAGCTTAAGGCTTGGCGCTCACCGCCAGATAATAATCCCACCTTAGCGTTCAAGCGATTCTCCAAACCAAGCTTAAGTCTGGACAATTCCTCTTTGAACAAGGTTCGGCGAGCGCGCGTAACACCGAATCCCAGCCCCCGTCTCGTTGCTCGGCGTAGGGCAATGGACATATTCTCCTCAATCGTCATATCCGGTGCCGTTCCAGCCATCGGGTCTTGGAACACACGACCGATCCAGCGACTCCGGCGATGTTCTGACATGGATGTTACCTCATGACCATCTAACGAGACGCTACCTACATCAGGCGCGATCACTCCGGAAATAATATTCATTAGGGTCGATTTGCCTGCACCATTGCTGCCAATAACCGTAACGAAGTCGCCAGGTTGTAAATGCAGTTGAATATGTGACAATGCCATCTTCTCATCAGCCGTATTCGCATTAAAAAACTTACTTACTTGATTGACATGCAGCATCTCTATTCACCACCCTTTTGAATCATCTGGATAGCACGAAGCTTGCTTGCACGACGTTGATTCCATGACTTGCGAATCATCGGTATCGTTAAGGCAATAATAACGATAATTGCTGTGAGCAGCTTCAAATCGGTTGCATTCATTTGCATTCGCAGAGCAATTGCGATAATGACCCGATACAGCACAGCACCTAGCACCACAGCTAGCGTAGCACGCATGATCGTGCGATGGCCAAATATCGCCTCACCGATAATGACAGAGGCCAGCCCCACAACAATCATGCCTACCCCGGATTGGATATCCGCGAACCCTTGGGATTGCGCAACAAGTGCGCCTGATAGAGCAACAAGTGCATTCGAGAGACTGACGCCAAGAATAATCGTATTGTCGGTATGCACACCGAAGCTGCGAATCATCCGCGGGTTGTTCCCCGTCGCGCGCAGTGACAAACCAATTTCCGTACGCAAAAACCAGTCCAGACCAAATTTAATAAGCAGCGCAAATGCTCCCATTACCAAAAGCAGCGTAAATCCATGCGATAGAGGCGTCAGCAGCGTTTCATTCTGCATCAGGCCAATATTGGCCTTGCCCATAATCCGCAAATTAATGGAATGCAAAGCAATCATCATCAATATGCCAGATAGAAGTGCGTTGATTTTCCCCTTCGTATGAATAAGACCCGTAATCATGCCTGCAATTCCACCACCGAGAAATGCAAGCAGCGTACCAATCCAAGGCGATATGCCCGAAGTTATTGATAATGCAGCGATCGCTGCACCCGTCGTAAAGCTTCCGTCTACCGTTAAATCCGGGAAATCAAGTATGCGAAATGTTAAGTATACCCCTAACGCCATTACAGCATATAACACGCCTAACTCGGCCGATTTCAGCATCGCTAATCCAAATCCATCCACGAGCCATCGCTCCTTCCTCGATTCGTATAAATGAACGAACGGCCCGTATCGAAATCAACCCGAACGACCACTTATGATTGCGGTCGCCAAGCCGTTATCGTACAGGCCGTATGTAGTGCGGTAGTGCGGCTGCCTGCTTACACTTGATGCGCGATTAAAGCCTCATAGAACGGTTCGGTAAAGCATGATTCTGCTCTCTTTCGTCTTCCGCATGTGCAGCGAAGCAATGCCTTCCGTCTTTATTGGAACAAGTTCTCCGGCTTGACCTGCTGCTTCATCGCATCCGATACATCGAATCCTTGAGCAGCTGCAGCCTTCAGGTTCAACGCCAAATCGAGAGATTCAGGAATACGAGCAGAAAGATCAGCCGGTTTCTTGCCGTCCTTAAGGATTTCAACAGCCATCTTGCCGGTCGTATAACCTAGATCGAAATATTCGAAGCCGAAGGAAGCAACACCGCCGTTCTTTACTGAGTCTTTCTCTGCAACAAACACTGGAATCTTATTGTCATTGCCCACACCAATAACCGAGTTCAACGCACTTACGACTGTATTATCAGAAGGAACATAAATGGCCTGCACCTTGCCAATAAGCGATTCCGCAGCTTGCTTCACTTCCGAGCTATTCGTTACAGGGGCTTTGACAACCGATAACCCGAGCTTTGTTAGAGCTTCCTCAGCTTTCTGGACATTGACTACGGTGTTTTGCTCGCCTTCATTCGCGATGATGCCTACTGATGCAATATTTTTGACATTGTCCTTAATGAACTCCATCAACTTGGAGATCGCTTCCGGATGCAGATCTGTCGTTCCCGTCACATTGCCGCCAGGGCTCTCCATGCTCTGCACAAGACCCGCTCCTACAGGATCCGTAACCGCCGTAAACAGCACAGGAATATCCTTCGTCTCCTTCGCTGCAGCTTGAGAAACCGATGTGCCAATCCCTAAAATGAGATCCACTCCGCCCGTCGCGAATTTCTGCGCGATCGTAGCTGCATTTGTCTGATCACCCTGAGCATTCTGATAATCCAGTACTAAGTTCTCTCCTTCGACATAACCATTATCCTTTAATGCTTGAACGAAGCCTTTATAGGCCTCATCGAGGGATGCATGATTGACAACCTGGGTAATGCCAATTTTGACTTTCTTGCCTTCAGCAGAGCCCTTAGCTCCTCCGCTCCCTTCACTAGTGGCATTATTGGCAGATCCACCATTCCCACATGCAGCTGCAAACAGCATCAGAAGCGACATAATTGCAGCCATAACAAGATGACGACGAGATTTCATCATGACCATTCTCCCTTTCACATCATAAATTCTTGTAAACTATTATTTTTCTTGGTTCACCACAACACTAATGTTGTTAGCAGTGGTCAATTTCAACAAAAAATGATTTACCACATAAAAGCATAAAACCACAAAAGCTTAAAAGCATGATCCAAGTAACGCGTTATAGGCATATTGTACCTACATATTCCAACTCGTCAATAATAACGTTTGATAAATATGGCATTTTCTAGTATTTTATTTCATTTTTTTGTGTTTTTCTCTACTTTTTAAATAATCGCTGTCCTACATATAAAACAGCCACCCCTTCAGACATCGTAGTTTGAAAGAGTGGCTGTCATGTATGATTGTTTTCAAATGTATTTCTAAGCATGAAACGCAAGCAGAACAAGGTGCATCAGGAAGCCTCGAGACTTATCCGCTTCCTACGAGATTCAATTTCAGCAAGAAGCATATCGACAAATGTAGCCTCCAATTGCATACGAACAGCTTCCTGATAAGCTTCTTGTAGTGATTCGTCGGTCAATAACGTGTACATAACGTGTAGATTATACCCCTTTGTTCACGTCTCTGTAATCACGTCTGCGTGCCACGCCATCCGCATAGGCCGCATCTACGACCGCATCACGAACCTTCGGCACAACTTGTGCATTAAAGACGCTCGGAATGATATAGAGTTCATTCAGCTCATCGGCAGGTACAACTTCAGCAATTGCATGTGCCGCTGCCAGCTTCATACGTTCTGTCACCTTGGACGCACGGCAATCCAGCACGCCGCGGAACAGCCCTGGGAAACAGAGAACATTATTGATTTGGTTCGGGTAATCCGAACGGCCTGTTGCAATAATACGAGCAATATCTTCGATTTCGTCCGGATCGATTTCTGGAGTCGGATTGGCCATAGCAAATACGATTGGGTCGGAAGCCATTGTCATGACATCCTCTCTCTTCAATACACCTGGCCCGGATACGCCGATAAATACATCTGCACCTCGGATAACATCACTCAGAGAACCGCTCTCTAAGTTCGGATTTGTCTTCGATGCGTACCGATTCCATGCTTCATTTTCATACACGGTATCGCGTACTAGCGCACCCTGACGATCGACACCAATGATATTCACAACTCCTGCTGTGAGCAGCATCTCCGTGCATGCCATTCCGGCTGCACCTACGCCGCACAGCACAATCTTGCAATCCTCGATCGACTTGCCAACGATGCGCAACGCATTGAGAATTCCCGCCAACATGACTACAGATGTACCATGCTGATCATCGTGGAAAATAGGAATATCCAATTTCTCGCTTAATCTCTGCTCAATTTCAAAGCAGCGCGGTGCCGATATGTCTTCCAAGTTAATGCCGCCAAATGCCGGCGCAATCGCTTCAATCGTTCGTATGATTTCTTCCGTGTCCTGCGTATCCAGACAGATCGGGAAAGCATCTACATTGGCAAACTGCTTGAACAGCATTGCCTTCCCTTCCATAACTGGCATTGCTGCCAGTGCTCCAATATTGCCAAGCCCCAGCACTGCCGTTCCATCCGAGATGACGGCAACCGTATCCCGTTTAATCGTCAGCGTATAGGCGCGGTTAGGATCTTCGTGGATGGCCATACATACACGGGCAACGCCTGGCGTATACACGCGTGACAGATCGTCACGGTTACGAATCGGTACTTTCGGGGTCATTTCAATCTTGCCGCCGAGGTGCATCAGGAATGTCTGATCCGAGACGTTCACGATCGTAACACCCTTCAGCTGCTTCAACCGCTGTACGATGCGATCACCTACACTGCCATCATACACATTGACCGTAACGTCTCGTACTGTAAATGCCGGTGTGCCGCGAATGACGTCTATCGCAACAATATCCCCGCCGCTCTCGCCGATTGCTGCTGCAATCTGAGCAAATGTACATACATGCTTGTCAATTTCCATTCGAATAATAATATTCGTGCTTGAACCTAGTGACTTGGCCATGGCTTGCACTCTCCCCTGAATCAACTGCTTCCTTAACGTTTACAGACGTTCCAGTATACTAGCCAACAATGCAGTTCGACGCGGCAACTCATGCAGCCAAATAAATTCCGACGGTGAATGTGCGCCATCTCCGCGCACACCTAATCCATCGAGCGTTGGTGCTCCACATGCTGCTATGAAATTCCCGTCGCTTACACCGCCCGTGCTTGTCTCCTCCAACTCCAAGTTCAACTGTTCTTTCGCTGCTTCTCTAGCTATCTGATACAGCTTCGCAATCGAATCTGTCCGCTCCATAGGGGGACGATTCATGTCTCCAGTCAATCGGAGACGAACATCGGGATGAATTGAAGCAAGTCCATGAATCCTCTCTACAAATCGATTGAAATCTTCCATCGTCCGGACGCGCACATCAATGTCTGCTTCGGCATAATCGGCTACCACATTGGCTCCAATCCCACCGCTTATTTTACCAACGTTCACATGTATGCCGCGTTCTGGATCCGACATACGGTGAAGTTGAATAATTTGATGTGCTAACTCTTCGACCGCAGATACGCCCGATTCGGGATTGACACCCGCATGTGCTGCTTGTCCCTCAACAGATAGATAGAATCGACCACTACCCTTGCGAGCTGTCTTCAATGCTCCAGTAGGCTCCATCGGCGGCTCTAGCACGAAGGCCGCCTCGCAGTCTCTCGCATAGAATTCAATCCATTGTCGCGAAGTTGGACTTCCAATTTCTTCATCACTATTAATTAATAACACAATTGATAGCTGTTCGGGAAGTCTGTTTGTAAATTGTAGAATTTTTATCGCAAATAATGCTTGGATCAAGCTCGCCTTCATATCATATACACCGGGCCCGTAAGCTCGTTTGCTGTCTACGCGGAATGGCCTTCTCTTCGTCTCTCCCGCAGGCCATACGGTATCCGCATGGCCTACGAGCAATATGCTCCTCGGACCGCTGCCTACGCGAACGACGAGTCTATCTCCATATCTATCATTCGGAACTCGTTCTACTACTGCACCAAGTTCCCTCTTGAAGCAATCCTCATACCAATCTATCATCCGGTCGGTTAACACTTTATTCGTTGATGGAGAATCCATATTCACACTCTGCTCCAGCAGGGCAAGCATTTCGGGCAGCCACCGTTCCAATTGCTCTATGAATTTCATATCTACTTTACCTGCCTTAATGGGATTGCGAATTGGAGCCGAACAATCGATCCAATCCGTATACCCGTTCTAAGATGAAGATAAATACGAGACTTAGCAATATCATGATGGAAGAAATAGACGCGACAAGCGGTGTTAACGATTCCTGCATATAATTGAAGATAGCCATCGGAAGTGTTGTCGTTGATGGAGATATTAAGAATAAGGATACCGTGACATTATCGAATGACGTCAGAAACGCAAACACCATTCCTGAGAAAATAGCAGGCCGAATAACTGGCAGGGTAATGTCCCAAAACGTGCGAATCGGATTCGCACCTAGAATAGCCGCAGCCCGCTCCAATGTATAATCGAAGGAACTGAGCCCGGTCAGCACAAGCCGTACGACGTATGGTACCGAGATCAAGATATGAGAGAGCAGCAACCCCGTAAAGGTACCGGCAAGTCCAATTCTCGTAAAAAATAGAAGTGCAGATATCCCTATAATCAAGGAAGGTACTGTCAATGGGGACAAGAGCAGCGCGTTGATCGCACCACTCCCCTTGGGCTTATATTTGTGCAGTGCGAATGCAGCCAGTGTACCAATGATTGTCGCGATTACAGCTGTAATGGATGCCAGCTTCACACTTACCCAAAATGACTCAATGAACTCTGGACGGTCAAAAATTTTCACATACCACTGCAGCGAAAAGCCCTCTGGTGGAAAGCGAAGTACCCCCGTCGAAGTAAATGAGGTGGGCACGATAATAAGGAGCGGCGATATGACCATTAGAACGACGAGAAACGTAATGATGCCAAGCGGCGATATTCGAAATCGTTTCGATTCGTTCATCATGACGAGAACACCTCCTTATATCGTTTCGTCTCAACCAATCGTGTAAATAGAGCCACGAGGCCAAGCGTCGAGCCAAGAAGCAAAAAGGCAAGCGCTGCGCCAAGCGACCAATCATAGGCAGCCATCATCTTCTCGTAGGCGATAACCGGCATTACCTTCACAGATGTCCCCCCCATAAGTGCAGGCGTGACAAAGGCACTCATCGCCAAGCTGAACACAAGCGTCGTACCGGCAAATATGCCAGGCATGCTTAGCGGCAGCGTCACACTGAAGAACATCCGCGAACGGGAAGCACCTAGTATCCCTGCGGCCTTATACAGGGAAGCATCTACTGCATATAGGCTCGTTGCAATCGCAAGTACCATATAGACAATTAATGAATCTGCAAGGCCGATAACGACGCCAAGCTCGTTGTACAACAGACGCAGCGGTTTCTCAATTACTCCTAGCGAGATAAGGGTGTTATTAATGAAGCCATTGTCGCCTAAGATGACCACCCAGCCGAAATTCCGGATGACGACGCTAATAAGATGAGGAGAAATAATGAGAAACGTAATGAATCCCCGCATTTTGGGCGTTGCCTGCGCCATATACATGGCTACGGGATAGCCAAGTAGCAGGCATACGATTACTGTGTACAGACTAAGCTTGATTGTTCGCCACAACACCTCTACATAGTACGGATCTTGAAAAAATAATACATATTGCTCCAGTGTGAATGCACCAGTTCCTCCATCTTCACGAATGCTAATTACGAACATGTACAGCATCGGCAGTACAAATACACCCAGTATCACGATCAGGCTGGGAACAAGCAGCAGTAGAGCTGCCCAGGACTTACTTCCTGCGGGCTTCGCCATATGCTAGCCCTCCTTCCGTGGGAAGACGATGACATCTTGTTCATCCCATGTAAGCTTCACCAGCTGTTCGTCTGACACATGCTGATGACGACGCTGGGAATGAGTTCGCACACTGATCAAACCATCGGCTGTTCGAACAACCATCTCTCCATATGAGCCAAGGTAGGACACCAGCGAAACAGCTCCATGCGAGCAATTGGATTCATTCGAGGAATCTCCAGCTTCCGATCGTGCCGCTTCCATTCGAATATGTTCAGGCCGAACATAAGCGAGCACCTGCTCTCCTTCCTTGAACGAGTATCCCTTCCGTTCAGCCTTCAGCCTTATTCCTCCTGCTGTACGCAGCTCCCCCCAATGATCGTTTACAGCAACGACAGTAGCTTCGAAGCGATTGGATTTGCCAATAAACTCATGCACGAACGCTGAGGCCGGCTCATGATAGATTTGCTCAGGAGTCCCAATCTGCTCTACAGCTCCGTGATCGAGCACGACAATTCGATCAGAGAGATACATTGCTTCTTCTTGATCATGTGTGACAAATATCGTCGTTACGCCGATTTCCTGCTGCAGACGCTTCATTTCCTCCCTTAATTCCTCTCTTAGCTTCGCATCGAGATTACTAAGTGGTTCATCCAGCAGCAGCAGTGACGGTTCCGTCACAAGTGCCCGAGCGATAGCGATCCGCTGCCGCTGTCCTCCTGACAATTGCTTCGGATATCGATCAACGACATGCGGAAGCTTCACGAGATCAAGCACCTTCTTCACGCGATCTGCCATCTCCGACTTCGATGTCTTTCTCAGCTTCAAGCCGTATGCAACATTTTCCCCGACTGTCATATGCGGAAATAAAGAGTACGTCTGAAATACCATGCCGAGATCTCGTTTATTCGCAGGAACACCACGCATGGATTTGCCTTTAATTCGCAGTTCTCCTCCATCCGGTTCTAAGAAGCCGGCGATCATATTTAATGTCGTCGTCTTCCCACAACCCGAGGGCCCGAGGAAAGTAACACACTCTCCCCGTTCCACTCCCAAGTTGAAATTGTCAACGACGACCGTTCCACCGAAGCGCTTATGAACGCCCTGCAATTCTACGTCGTACGTGATCGTCATGAGCATATCCCCCATCCTGATTATCTATAAGTTATTTACCTACGAGAGGTGCTACTTCCTTATTGAACTGATCGAGCCATTGCTTCGTATTGTCACTAATGACACCATAGTCAAATTTCACAATTTTACTTTTATCAAAATCAAGCAGCTTCGCCGTATCCTCAGGCAGCTTCACATCAACAGCCGTGTTGTAATACAACTTCGTCGCGTACAGCGTCTGTACTTCGTCCGTCAGCAGGAAATCGATGAATGCTTTGGCCGCATTAGGATGCTTCGCACCCTTGATTAAGGAAGCGACGTTCGGCACGATGTTGGCGCCTTCTTTCGGAATGACGAACTGCAAGTCCACGCCTTGATCCTTCTGTACGATACTTCTTGCCATCGTCCAAGCTGTATAGGCTGCCGTGTTATTTTGCAAATTCTGCTGCAGCTGAGCCGCAGTCTTCGCGAATGTCGGCATATAACCTGCGATTGTCTTCAGTTTATCGAAGCCTGCAGCCATGTCCTTCTCAGAACCGCCATTGGCATAAGCAAGCATAATGGTGGCTGAACGGCCGAAGTTGCTCGACATTTCTGTCAGCGTAATATTTCCCTTCATGGCAGGAAGAGCAAGATCATTCCAAGACTCCGGTACAGGCAGTCCCTTCTCCTTCACCAGCTTGACATTGTATGAGATGCCCATTGGAGTATAGTTGACCGTTACGCCGCTGTTTTCATTGATCTTCAGTTGTTCGTCAACTTTGGACATATTCGGAATCTGTGCAGGATCGAGTGCTTCCCATAGTCCCTTCTCGCGGCCTGCCTCCTGCTCGCCACCTTCAATGACGGCTACATCAATTTGCGGAGATCCCTGCTGCGCCGTGACCTTGGCCACAATATCTGTCGATACGCCCGATACATAGGACAGCTTTACGTCTGGGTATTTTTCATTGAACTTTTTGAAAATTTCGTCCTTCATCAAGGTCTCCACCGTAGCTCCATTCCCGGCGATAACCAGTTCACCTTCCACAGACGAACCATTGGAACCGCTTCCATCTTTGCTGCTGGAATTTGAAGATCCGCAAGCAGCCAACAAAGAGCCGATCAAGGTTAAAGTTAATATCAATGATGCCCAGCGACGTGCTTTCATTGTATTCCTCCCCCAAATTTGTTCACTATTCGTGAACAGTGTTTATAATTGGTGAATCTTGGTTTGATTTTAGCATAGGGGCATGGTATGTTCAATATAGAACCATGAAATTTGTCACATTTTAACACAATTTGTACCCAGCCTCGCACAATTACTTGAACAACGCCATATTTCCATTTGTCAGCATCATGCCATCAATTGAAAATATCGGCTAGTACGATCATAGGAGAGAGAATATGGAGCACTATCTGTCATCCGTTCAGAAATGCTGTACACTGCTGAAGCTGTTTCTTCACGGATCGAAGGAATGGGGAGTCACGGATTTAAGCCGCGAATTGCAGTGGTCTAAGGGGGCTGTCCATAAAATGCTGACCACCTTGGAGAGCGAAGGACTGATCAAGCAGCATCCACGGACGAAGCTGTATTCATTAGGGTATACACTGCTGGAATTAGGAAATAAGGTAAAAAATGATGATGATATGGTCAGCTTTGCAAGACCTTACTTGCAGCAGCTCGCAGACTTGACGAAGGAGTCGGTATGCTTATGTATTCGCGATCAGCAGGATGCTATCTATGTCGACAAGCTCGACTCCCCGCTGCCAATCCGCTTCATCATTGATGCCTATAGGCGGTTTCCGCTCTATGCGACAAGTGCCTCGCGCGTTATTCTGGCCTATAGTTCGGAGTCGCTGCAGCAGACCTTGCTTGAAGAACCAATGACTGCTTTTACGAACTACTCCATCACGGAGCGCGAGCAAATGAGCGAGCGTCTTGCAAATATCCGTGAACAGGGCTATGAGATGAGCTCGAACATGCGCAATATTGGCGTAACGGGCATTGCTGCACCGATTTTCCATGGTGATGGCTCTGTACATGCATCTATTAGCTTAATCGGCCCGAGTGATCGAATGGAGCCTCATGTCGATCGCTGGATCAGCATGCTGCTGCAGGTGACCCAAGAGATGTCGCGCCTGCACGGCTTTAGTTAGACGCGTATCCTTGCAAGCAATGCATCGCCCTCATCATACATAAGGGAAGCTGGATTGAAGAGGAACCTTCCCCTTAATCCGCTTCCCTTATTGTTGTTTTGCTATTAGATGAGTACGATTAGCATACCGTAACCGTTACTCACGGTTCAGTTCGAGCCACTGCGACCCGTCATGTTTATTGATCGTAAACGTGAAGCCTAGCATTTGCGACAGTGAGCGGAGCGGAACATATAATTGCCCATCCTTCACTTCTGGTGCTAGCGGCATGACAAGCGTCTGCCCACCAACCTTCGCCTGCTTGCTATTCATCGTTAGTTCCGCTACTGCTCCCGTAATATCATCAGTTATGGTCAGCTTCGTCTTGCCTTCCCATTTCAGCTTCGCATCGAATTCCTCCGTAATAAAGCGCAGCGGAACCATCATCGTTCCACTCTTCGTATACGGCAGCGCCATATCATCATAGAACCAGTCGTCATAGTTCGTTGTTGAGACTGGGATTGTCGTCCACTTCTTCGTTACTCCCACTTGCTTCAGCCATTTGTGCGCTACAGATGAAGGGTCGAAGTGTCTGAGCCACTTGCCAGGCGTCATCTCTGGATCTGTTAGGGATACGGAAGAGGAGAAATCCACGTCATCAACCTTCACATTACCATTTAGGTTGCTGTATTCGGTTGATTGGTTAATGGTAACCTTCTTGAACGGAGCGCCAGCAGAAGCCGGAACAGCGATCGCCAGCGATGCATTCAGCTTGCGAATATTCGATTCCTGATCTGCATACAGATCCAAGACGAGCTTCGTATCTGGCCCGAGCAGAACGGCCGCGTCCGGATTGCTCTTCACCCAAGCCTCATAACCTTGATCGAGCTGTGAAATGATGGATGGCAGCTGTTCCTTGAACATTTTGTACGCCGATAATCCAAATGCCTCGCCATCCTTCAGCATATCTGGAACCTCTCCCTCCATCTCAGGAGCTGCTTGCGATAGCGCAGCCGTTAGCATCGGTACGTACCACTTGCCCATTTCCATAAACCAAGCCTTCATGCCCTCTTCGTCCTTCAGAGCAGATTGAAGCAGTTGCTTCACCCATGGCACCAGTTCATTGCCTCCGAATTCAATATGGAGCTGCGATAATGGCAGCGATTGTCCCATTATTTGCTCTGTGACTTGCTTTACAGATGCATTTTGAGGATTCGGCGCATGCTTGCCAAATAGCGTTATCGTAGATTCAGTAAAAGCTTTCAATTGCTTAGAAGCAGGTTGAACAGTGGATAAAAGCTGGGTATTCATATCATTGCTAATTACTATAGGGGATTTAGCTCCCTCCAGCTTAAGCGCCATGCGATTGTCTTTCCAGCCAATCGTGAACGGAACCTCGTCACTCGCCACCTTCAGCTTGCCACTCATCGAAATACGCTGAGCATCCTGCGCCTTCACTTGAACCGTCAATTGCGCATCGTTGAATGCTTTCATCATTGCAGTATCATCATCTCGCAGCTTGCCGGATGCCGGCTCAAAATGAATGCTCATCGTCTGCTGTGCTTCATACGAGTTGATGTCCAGCTGCTTTTTCATGACCTTCGTCACATCAAGTCCGCCAATCGATTGACAGCCTGTTAACAGCACAAGCACTGCCGCCATGCACATTGCTAACCACTTGCATGTTTTCATGTCCCGTTTCCCCTCTTTCCATTTCATATCGAATACCTGCCACTATAATTCCGCTGCGATACGTAAGCTGTATGTACCTTATGACCATTATGAAGGACATCGGAATACCGTGTAAAGAAATAATTCCAACAATATATCGGAGATCCCCTATTGGCTGCAGTTACTCCTGCAATTACTCTAGTAGTTGTTCTTGCAATTCATCTGCATCTATCTCAGCAGTCCTCCAACCGTCTCACTGCCTGAATAGAAAAAGCGCTGCCAGCTATATTCCAAGAATACAGCGAACAGCGCCAATTGTAGCAATGCCTATTCAATCATTCACATGGAAGTACTAGACATCTAATTAGCTATTCGTTCATTGTGGAAAATCACTGAACTCCGCTTCATTCCACATTGCAAATTACAGAACCTTGATTGGAGCCAAGCTCCACACTTCCTGATGGGTTGCTACAGCTTCTGGTTCCAAGGTAACAAGCGGCCCGAGTGACTCTAGTTCCAATATATGCTCGTTCGTATACAATTCAAAGGAGCAGCCCCCGTCCGGATAACTCGCACCAGAAATCGGATCATAGCGCTTCCCAAAAACGATTCCATTTCTTGTATACGACGCCTTGCCCTCCTCTTGAAGCATACCGAACTTGAACGCTTGCTTCAGGTGAGCAACTTGCTTCACTTCGATGTGTCGTTCTCCCCATGTCACCCGTTCATCATTCATAGCAGCATATGGCCACAGTGAAATGGAGCGGTTCGGGAGCAGACCGGTATCTCTAGTAATCTGCGGAACAACAGCTGTACCGCCCGGAGCCATAACCGTGATCGCCCACGGTGCCAGCTGAATCGGCCATGCTCCCTTATTGGCAATACGGTGGATGACAACGACGTCGTCTTGCTGAAAAATCAGCTCGATCTCCTTGGCGCATTGCGTCCATGGTTCTACCGGAGCAATCAATCTCACGCCTGACGCTGTTCGTACGTATTCAATAGGCCGATCATCCGGCGTGTACGTCCGTGGATAAGCTTCTGGACTTGCCCATAACCGATGCCCGCCGCGAAGCAGCCAACCGTCGCTGCCTAAGGCATGGAACGCTTCTCCCTCCTGGCGGATTGCCCCTTCACGATCCTCGAACAGCATATTTTCTTGACCGCATAAGCTGAAATGCATAATTCGGATGCCAAATGTTAGCGGCACAATTACCTCATAGGTTCCATTCTCTAGGTGCAAACTCTCGCCCCAGCGTTCATGCTGAATGGTATTCATCTGTAAAGCAGCCACTGCCGCTCCCCCTTCCGTCCTCATTCCCTTTTGATCTTCTCTCTATACTGCTTTAATGGAACTATTACGTACTTTACTATCTATGCGATTCAATCGTTTATACTAACAATCAATAACACTCAGCAACACTCGTTAATCCTTATGTTTCACTTTCACTTACATCTCAGTATTAACAGAATTCAGTATCTCTTATATCTCAGTATTAATAGAATTCAGCATCACTTATATTTAAGTATCAATAGGATTCAATTGTTAATATTACGATGTCTTCCAAAATTCGCTCATGGCTTTACTTGCTCATACCCACATGCCATGGCGAAGCGGCAGAAGGCCTCGCGTCCCAACTCATCATGCTTGAATACGCCCGCTTGACCCAGTATGGTCACAAACTTATTGCCGATCTCATGCAAAATGACCTGTCTAGCCTTATCAACTGCCATAATCCCGTATTGATCCAGTAATTGATCCACCCAAACACGATGAGGATATAGGCTATCGGTTTCTTTCAGTTGATCCCTTGCCTCCCCCCATTGTCCTTGTTCGGACAACAGAGTCGTAATCCGCTCAATATCTTGCTTCAGACGCCCTGGGAGAATCGCAAGCCCCATCACTTCAATTAAGCCGATATTTTCTCTCTTAATATGGTGATGCTCTCGGTGTGGATGGAATATGCCCTCAGGGTGAACCTCATCTGTGCGATTATTGCGAAGCACCAAGTCCATCTCGAATAACGAACCCCGGCGCCTTACAATTGGCGTAATCGTATTGTGACGAATCGATTCCCCGTCACGAGTCGTACTCGCTGCAATCCCTACGCTGTCATCACTGTACAGCTTCCACTGCTCATAGATTTCATCCGCACATTGAAGCAGGACATCCGGCTGCTCACCTTGCAGGCGCAGTACTGACATCGGCCAGCGAACAATCCCTGCGGTTACGCCAGGGTATGCCGAATGCGTGAACCGAGTCTCGATCGGCGCTCGTTCAATTGGGAACGTATGTCTGCCCGCTTGGAAATGATCATGACTGAGGATCGATCCGCCTACAATGGGCAGGTCAGCATTAGAACCAATGAAATAATGCGGGAATTGCTCCGTAAAGTGCAGCAAACGTGCAAACGTATTACGCGTTAGCTTCATCGGAATATGCTCACTGTTGAAAATAATGCTGTGCTCGTTATAATACACATACGGCGAGTATTGGAAATACCAGGATTCTCCGTTCAGCTCCACTGGGAGAATGCGCAAATTTTGCCGGGCAGGATGATCCAGTCTTCCTGCATACCCTACATTATCCGCGCAGAGCAGACATTCGGGATAGTGAGATGCGGACAACTGTGCAGCAAGCGCAATTTCCTGCGGATTCTTCTCCGGCTTCGACAAGTTGATCGTCATTTCCATTTCACCGAACTCACTCATATGGAGCCAGTATTCATTGTTGCGGACACGATCAGTCCGAATATAATTGCACTTTTGATTGAGACGATAGAAATCATCGGTTGCCCGCTCCATTCCATCCGTCATCCGTATCCGTTGGAAACGGTCCTGCATCTCAGAAGGACGCGCCATGAGAAGCCCCATAATCCGAGCATCAAGTAGATCGCACTGCGTAATAGTGTAATCTGGAAGAATGCCGCTCTCATAGGCATAATCCAGCAGCTCATCGAGTATAGGATGCGGTTCATCCGGAATTGCTTCCCATTGCTCATCTCGGAAGCTTGAACAAGGCTCTGGCAATTGGAATAAAGCTAATAGCTGATTGCGAACATAGGGCATATCAAGCCGATTCATCAGATCATGATGTACTGCATATCGAATCAAGGTCTCAATCGCGAAGCTTGCCCGCTGGGCAGATGCTCGCGACAGAGCTAATCCTTCCACACCTTGTGTCATCTCGCATTCCTCCTCAGCTATCATATCCGTGTGGACGTGCTTGATGCCATTTCCAAGCACTCTCGATCAACACATTCAGATCATCCCGCTTCGGATTCCAGCCCAGAACAGACTTCGCTTTGTTAGCGGATGCGATAAGCACAGCAGGGTCTCCGGCTCGGCGCTCTTCCACCACAGTTGGTACACTTCTTCCCGTAACCCGTTCTGCTGTCTGGATCACTTCCAGAACCGAAAACCCGTTGCCGCTGCCCAGATTGAACACATCGCTCTGACCGCCGCCGCGCAAGTATTCAACTGCCAGCACATGGGCATCAGCCAAGTCGCTGACATGGATATAATCACGAATGCATGTGCCGTCAGCTGTAGGATAGTCGTTGCCGAACACCTTCATTTCCTTCCGCTGGCCAAGTGCTGTCTGCAATACAAGTGGAATGAGGTGCGTCTCAGGTCTATGATCTTCGCCGATCTTGCCATTCGCATGAGCGCCAGCCGCATTGAAGTAACGCAGCGAAACGTAGCGAATATCATGTGCTTGATCGAACCAGCGCATCATCCGCTCCATCGTCAGCTTCGTCTCCCCGTATACATTCGTCGGGTTCGTCGCTTCTGTCTCTTCGATCGGTGTGCGCTCCGGCTCCCCATAAGTTGCTGCAGTTGATGAGAATACAATCCGGGACACTTGATGCTTGCGCATCGCTTCAAGCAGAACAAGCGTGCCGTGGACATTGTTATCGTAATATTTCGCAGGATTGCTCATGCTCTCGCCTACAAGTGAGTAGGCAGCAAAATGAATGACTGCATCAATAGAATGTTGCGCAAATACAGAATCGAGAAATGCACTATCGCGAATATCACCAATATGAAGCGTACCGCCAAGAACCGCATCTTTATGTCCAGTCTCTAACGAATCTACAATCACGACCTCTTCACCGCGCGCCAGCAATTCTGCAACCGTATGCGAACCAATATACCCTGCTCCACCTGTAACTAATACTGCCATGCTATTACCACTCCTCACCAATTGTTGCTGTCTGTATAGAAGGCTTGATCTCTCTTACCCCATCTCCTACGCGACAGATATAAAATTCCGGATGTAATCCGGTCTGCTGTTCATATGCGGAACCTACTTGCGCGACAAATTGTTCAGCATCCCCTTCACGTACGAGCGATACCGTGCAGCCGCCAAATCCTGCTCCCGTCATTCGAGAACCAAGTGTCCCTTCGATATGTCGTGCTTCCTCTACCATAATATCCAACTCGTTGCAGCTGACTTCATACAAATCACGCAAGGAGTCATGCGATGCATTCATCAATTCGCCGAAACGAATCAGGTCATTGTTCTTCAGCGCCTCAACCGACTGCTTCACGCGATCATGCTCTGCAATGACATGCGCTGCACGTGCACGCACGATATCATCGGCAATCGTATCGGCCGCAGCTTCGAATTGCTCCGCGGTAAGCTGCGCCAGCAGCGTCATATGCGGATATGTAGCTTGCAGCGCCCGTACTGCCTCATCACACTGTGCTCTGCGCTCATTGTACTTCGAATCGACTAGCCCGCGGCGCTTATTCGTATTGCCGATAATAAGACAGTACCCCTCTGTCTGGAAAGGTACATGCGTATATTCCAACGTATCGCACATTAATAGAATGGCATGATCCAGCTTGCCTTGCGATACTGCGAATTGATCCATAATGCCACAATTCACGCCGACGAATTGATTCTCTGCTCGTTGGGACAATACAGCGATGTCTGTTCGATCGATACTGTGCCCTTCCATCGTAAGCAACGCATAAGCGGTTACCACTTCCAGCGATGCAGAAGAAGACAATCCTGCCCCATTCGGAATATCTCCGTGGAACAGCAGCTCATATCCTCTAGTCAAGCCACGAGCCGATTGCTCGAGCTGATTCATGACTCCGATTGGATAATCTGTCCATTGATCCTGCTTCGCTTCTGCAAGTGCATCCAGTTCAATATCCAGCTGATATTCAAAATTCGTCGTCGCCAGTCGCATGCATTGATCCTCACGTTCACGAATTAATAGAGTCGTCCCGAATTCCAATGCGGCAGGGAGCACATATCCTCCATTATAGTCAATATGCTCTCCAATCAAATTCACTCGTCCTGGTGCATGGAAAAAACGAACCGGTGCAGAACTCGTTCCATATCGTTGTTCAAAACCTGCCAGTAGTTTGCTTGCATCCATTACAATGACCTCCCGTTGTTTCACGCGAATACGATACCGTTACATCAATCATACGAATATCCGCTGGATTCCGTAATATATCGATGTGCTCTACATATGGACTTATGTGACTCTACCATCATTTTCATGCTACAATACTATTATTGTACACGCAAGGAGGATCTCATTATGACTGACTCCCTTAATTATGAAGCGGCAGAGGCAGCAACTGCAACGATCGATGCAGAGGCTAGTGTCGTCAGCGCTCTAGAGACCTATACGGTTGCATCAAATCCAACCTACGTCGAACAAGAAGGATTACGCGTCCTATTTGCAGGGGAAAGCCAGACCGTCCCCTCTCATAAGGTCGGCCCTAAACTTTACGACTACTATTTGCTCCATCATATTATGGATGGACAAGGGAAATTTTCAACGGAAACGAAAACTTACGAGCTTCAGGCTGGGGATGCGTTCCTCATCGCACCCGGACGCCTCGTCAGCTATGAATCCGATGCAGCGCAGCCATGGAAATACTGCTGGATTGCCTTTCAAGGCAGTTCTGCTGATGACCTCGTAGGCCGTGCTGGGTTCTCGGAACAAACCCCCATTATTCGTGCAGACGATCGCATGGATGTTCCCTATCAGATGAAGCACATTACTGCAGCATTTCAAGAGCGAAGTGTAGCAGCAGATCTGATTGCACACGGCTGTCTCCATCTCATTATGGCGAAATATGCAGGCATGCAGCGGCAATTGGATGACACGAATAGGGTACGTCCCGAGTCTGAAATGCAGCAGACCGTACGGCAGGCTATCCAGATGATGTCTACTCAATATGCGCACCCATTATCCATCGAGCATATCGCGGAGAGTTTAGGGTACAGCAGGGCCTATTTTTCTCGCATATTCAAGCGGATAACGGACATGACACCTGTTACCTTCCTGTTGAAGCTGCGCATCGATAAGGGCCGCCAATTGCTTCGAGAACGCCCTGATCTGACGGTTGAGCATATAGCCGCCTCGGTCGGCATCCCTGATGCGCTCTATTTTTCGAGACAATTCCGGCGGTTCTATGGACAGCCTCCTACAACCTATCGCAATCAAGTTATGCAACCTGACAGCACTTATCAGCGTAAATCTTAGTATGGATGTACACCAAGAATTAGGAGGGAACACCTATGAAAAGACTGAGCATCAAGGAAGAGTGGGAGCAGCAGGCGCGATTAGCGGAATCCAGTCGTAAGGAAGCTGCATCCAAATCCATTTCAGAGCTTATTCAAGACCTTACAAATACTGGTGGAGTCTACGTACAGGATCACAAGCAGACTAGCGCAGTTGGCGAGCTGTTCCGCCGCGCGGTAGACAAGCTGAATCCATTTCACAAATCCTAATTTAGCTAAATAAAAAGGAGCGTCGCCCTGATAAACAGAAAAAAGCAACGCTCCTTATTATGTGAATGACATATCCACTCTAATGCTGTAGTTGTTTCAATGCTTTCGATATGGACTCTTATCGTTATTGCTTCCAAGTTATGTTATGAATCCAGCTCTCTCGTTCCACGCCGATGGAACTTTCATTTCTCTTAATGGATCGCTACATCCCGCACAACGCTTCTGCAACAGGCATATAGCGTGAGTCGTATACCTGTTGATAACGAAGGTGACGCTCTGCATGAGGATGATAGGTGTCTACGCCTCGACTTTGCATCGCCTGACGCACTTCCTCTGCATGGGCATAATACCCGCCCCCAAGTGCAGCTGCGCATGCAGCGCCAAGCATCGTCGCCTCCTCAATAGGCGGCACGACGAGCGTTGCATTCGATATATCCGCCTTCATTTGCAACCATGCAGGAAGCCTTGTTCCGCCTCCAACTGCGCACATATTGCGAATCTCATGCTCCGAATTGCGTTCCGCACTTTGACGAATCATCTCCAGCTGATAAGCCGTACCTTCAAATACTGCCCGCAATAGCTCCTTCTTGCCGTGCGACTTGGACAGACCGATAAAGGCAGCACGCGTCTTCGAATTCGGATAAGGGGCGCCGCTTCCCGACAAATACGGGAAGAACAGAGCTTCCCCCGGGCCATCGTTCACATCGTTCATGAGCTGCTTAATCTCTTCGTAGGACAATGTCTCATCGGCAAGCTGTCTCCGAATCCATTCCACTGCACCGCCTGAAGAAGCATTGCCACCCATCCAGAAGTGATAACCCGGCACAACATGATAGCCGTAGGATAATCCGGTATCAAACTCGGCTTGTCCGAGTGGACGCTTCGCGATTGTGCCAACGAGCGTCTCTGCTGTTCCCATAGAAACATATACGTCACCCGGCTGCACAGCCCCAACTGCAAGTGCTGCACAGACATGATCATGCCCGCCAATTGCAACTCGTGTATGGGCAGACAGACCAAGGGCTCCCGCTACCTCTGGCGCTACAGTTCCTAGGGGTGTGCCGCTTGGCAGAACTTCCGGGAAAATCTGCTCATCCAATCCGAAATGCCGAATCCACGGGACATCCCAGCTGTCCGTCTCCATACTGTATGCAAATGTTCGCGTCGCAAGCGATGGGTCGAAGGCCATTGCACCAGTTAAGCGGTATGCAATATATCCCGATACGGACAGCCACACAGCCTGCTCGAACATACCCGCCTCTCGATCCTTCAGCCAGAGCAGCTTCGGCAATCCATGCTTGAACGACAGGTGCAAGCCTGTGCGCTGGAACAGCTCCAACGGCGTTCCTTCTTGACGAACCCGCTCCGCTTGCTCGGAAGAGCATGTGTCGAACCACGGCAGGAGCGGAGATTGCACCTTGCCTGTGTGACGGTTCACGAGCAGTCCACTCTCCGCCATGCTCGTAATCCCGATATAATCAACAGGAGCTTCACCGTGAGCATCCATTAGCTCGCGAACCATTTCGGATACGTCATTCCACATCGCATCTGGATCATATACAACGTAGCCTTCATTTGTATCTACGGTAACGGTTGGACGACTCGCTTGTCCTAGAAGTCTGCCTGACTCATCGAATAGGCCGACCTTGCGATTGGTCGTCCCGAGATCAACCCCGATCATGCGCATAGGGCTATACCTCTTTCCCTGTCATCTTGTAATATGCGAGTGCGAACAATTCCCCCATCGGTTCACGATATACTGCATCCGCATGTCCATCCATGCTCGTCGCCGTCCGATTCATCAGCACCAGCTTCGCCTTCGTTGCTAATCGAACAAAGCTGGCCGCTGGCTGCACAGTAAGCGAAGTACCGCCCACGATTAACAGATCCGACTCCCGGATCCGTTCAATCGCTCTTGAGATAACCGCATCATTCAACTGCTCTTCATACAGTACAACATCAGGCTTCAATGTCCCTCCGCATTGCTTGCAGGAAGGGATAACCTGTTCACTGTTCAGCACTGCATCCAGTCCATATTCCGCTCCGCAAGCGGTGCAGCGGTTCCGGTGCACCGAGCCATGAAGCTCCCATACTTCCTTGCTGCCTGCTGCTTGGTGCAGTCCATCAATATTTTGTGTGACGACTGCCGACACGATACCATCCTCTTCTAGCCGGGCCAATGCACGATGCGCTCCATTCGGCTTCGCAGAGGGATGCAGCATCTTCGCGCGATAGAAACGATAGAACGTCGCCGGATCACGATCATAGAAGGAGCGGCTCAGCATGACTTCCGGAGGATATCGGAATGCCTCATCATCCGCAAATACCCCATTGTCCGATCGGAAATCGGGAATCCCGCTCTCTGTCGATGTTCCTGCTCCGCCAAAAAAAACAACATGCCTGCTGCTGCGCAATAAATCTGCCAGCTCCTCTGCATGAGCATGAAGAATAGGATTCATTTGTTCTGTCATCGTCGTCGCTTCCTCCCTTTTCCACCTAAATAGTTCAATTTTAAGTATACCGTACCTATTCATCTAGGGAAAGATTTCAAGGGCGGCATGCGCGATCCCACACTGACAAGCTATTCTTCTGCTCCTACGAAGAAGGCCTGAGAAGGCATCAAGTACAGATGCGTTCTCAGGCCTATATGGATTGAGTAAAATATATACCTAGCTTATTATAGATACGGGTTCTCGCTCTTCGCCTTGAGCACATTCCAGCGCCGCTCTACTTCTTGCTCGAACGACTGCAGCGCCTCTGCATTCTCCGGCTTGCTCATATGCTTCGTCTTGCCCATCATAACCAGCCATTCGAGTAACGGAACTTTCTTATTCTTATCCTCCGGATTGTACGTAATTGTTGTAACCCCTTGTTCCACTTCATACAACGGGAAGAAGCAGGAATCTACGGCTGCATTGACAATCTGTGTGCCCAGCTTGTCTTCGGACAGCCAGTTAAGAGGACAGGTAATTAAAATTTTGCCGTATACAAGCCCCTCATTCTGAGCATACCATTGTGCTTTAGCCGCCTTCTTAAGCAAATCCTGTGGGAATGCTTCACTGCCTGTGAAGACATATGGAATGTTCGTTGCCGCCATAATTTGCGCGGTATCCTTATGATGGAACATCTTGCCCGCCTGCACTTTGCCTACGTTAGAGGTCGAAGTGCGGTGGCCAAGCGGAGTCGAATATGATAATTGCGCACCCGTGTTCATGTAGCCTTCATTATCGTATTCCAAAATAATCATCTTATGATTGCGCAGAGCCGCTCCAATCGCCGGCCCCATACCGATATCCATCCCGCCATCGCCTGTAATCATCACAAACGTGAAATCATCTGGCAGGTTCAGGTGATCCAGCTCACCGCGCCGCTTCCGTTCCCAGAACATTTCGACGACTCCGGATAGCGTTGCTGCCCCATTCTGGAACAGGTTGTGAATATATGTCGCCTTGTGGGCAGAGTAAGGATACCCAGTTGTGACAACCATTGCGCAGCCCGTATGGAACAGTGCTACAATATCCCCCTCAATCCCCTTGAAGAACAGCTCAAGACCGGAAAAGATGCCGCAGCCTGGACACGCGCCGTGGCCTGGAGCAATTCGCTTCGGCTTCTTCGTCAATTGGCGCAGCGGCGGAACGCGAACGCTTAGCTTGCCGGACTCCTCATCCTGCTTCACCGTAATTAGCCCTGTCTTCAAATCTTCATATTTCATCGGTTCAATGACACGCTGCGGGGCCTTGGCTGGGTCACCAGGCGTATGTCCATGGTAATCGAATGGCTTCTCCACATACCCCTTCTGTGCTGCCTCAATGGCACACTCGAACAGTGCATGACCATCCTCAGCATAGAAATCCTTACCGCCAAGCCCGTAAATACGGCTGATAATCATCGTATCACGGTTACCATGCGTGAACAGTGCCGACTTCACTTCATTGACCATATTGCCGCCGTGACCGCCATAAGAATCAGCACGGTCTCCCACTGTCACGACTTTAATATGAGCCAGCGCATCCGCTATCTCCTTCGCTGGGAATGGGCGGATGATGTTCGGCGATATGGAACCGGCTTTAATTCCCTGCTCCCGAAGCTGATCGACGACATCCTTAATAATTTCCGCTGCGGAATTAAGCAGGAATACAGCTACTTCTGCATCCTCCATCCGATATAAATCCAGAATCGGATAATCTCGTCCCGTCAGCGCAGCATATTCGGTGCGGATGCGGTCGAACACCTCTTCTGCCTTATACATAGCCATGGACTGCTGATAGCAGTTATTAATATAATCCGGCTCATTCATATAAGGTCCAACCGTGATCGGATTATTGCGATCCAGTGTATCAGCGAATCCGCGCACAGGCTGTTCGCCGACGAAGCGATGTACGTCTTCTCGCTTGGCGAAGGTCTGAACACGACGCTTCTGGTGCGAGGTGAAGTAGCCATCGAATGCAACTAGCACTGGAAGCCGAACCTCTGGATCCTCTGCAAGCTTAAGCGCCATAATGTTCATATCGTACACCGCTTGTGGATCTCGGCAGAGCAGAATCGGCCAGCCTGTATTCAGTGCAAAGTACAAATCCGAATGATCCCCATGGATGTTCAACGGACCCGATACGGAGCGGCACACTAAATTCATGACCATCGGGAATCGCGTACCTGATTGGACAGGCATTTGTTCAAGCATATACATGTATCCGTTCGCACTCGTCGCATTGAATACCCGTCCACCTGCAGTCGAGGCTCCATAGCATATTCCTGCCGATCCATGCTCACCGTCTGCTGGAATTAGCTTAATGTCATGCTGTCCGTTCGCCTTCATCAGATCAAGGAATTGTGCCACTTCTGTTGATGGCGATATCGGAAAATAGCCCATAACATGATAATTAATTTGATGTGCGGCATATGCAGCCATTTCATTGCCTGACTCATACACCATCCGCTGCTCAACCGTACCGCCGGTCACTTCTTTTTCATACTCAATTGCCATAGCTACTCATCCTCCTTACCTTCTATCTATCAATGGCGTTCAGCCAGCTCGAACATATGCGGAACACGATGTTCATCCGCATATCCGTCCTCTTCCCGCTCATCGGTCAATGCTTCTGTAGGACATGCATATACACATTTCAAGCAGCCTTTGCAATATTGATAATCAATGCCTTGGAGGAACATTTGCGGTCGACCCTTCTTGTCCGGCTGTTCTTCCCACACAAAGCAAAAATCAGGGCACACATTATCACAGGCCGCGCAATGAATACATTTATCTGAGGCAAAGTGCGGCATCATACCGGCACGAGAGATGCTTAGATCCTTCAAAATGGAGTTGCCTGGATTCACGACGGTACCGCCGATAGGCTGCGTCTCATAGCCAAGCGCTGGCGTATCCCAACGAATTGGCTTCGGCAGCAGAACTCCCTCAGGGAAGGAAAATGACTGGAATTTCACTTCATCATATCCACGTTGGAACGTATTCAGCGCTGGCTGAACCGCCCCCGGATATTTTTTTTCCAGTGATTTGCGAATAACGCTCTTCATTTGCTCCGCATCCAAGAAGTCGCATAAGCGGAACAGCGCACCGAGCATCGCCATATTCACGCGATTTTTCTCTTCCAATGCAATTCCGATTGCATCGACCACCGCGATGGTTCCACCCGGCAGCTTCAGCTTCTCCTTCAGTTCCTCAGGTGATTTGGCAGAGTTGACGAGTATGAGGCTGTCCTCATATATGCCGCTCGTTACATTGACTGTCTTGTATAAAGACTCATGAAAAACACCCACGATATGAGGACGTTCCACCGGTGTCGTATCTCGGATTAGCGTTTCTGGCATGCAGAACCGGATGTGCGCCTTAACTGGAGAACCCTTTTTCTCTGATCCATATGAGGAAAAGCTGACGCCGTTCAAATCGCTGCCAGTAACTCCAGCTTCAGCCAGCATTTTGCCGGCCAAATTCGCACCAAGCCCCCCGATTGATTCCAATCGGATTTCAAAAAAACCTAGATCATTTACTTTAGGCAGTGTAACCATGTAGGCACTCCTTTCCTAACTGCTCCTCCCCTAACGGCGCTTACAACGCTGGGAGCAGAACCTTTGTCGTTATGTGCAGCTGTCTCGTAGACAGATAGAACCGAAAATGGTGGAGGTTGTTCGCATCGTCCGCATTGATTTACAGGATGCAGGTTAACTCAGACTGAATTCGGGCAGCAAAATACACCACTTTACCCGCACTAAATGTGACGAACCAGTTCTAAGTGATCTGCGCTGCACTACGAATGCACCACAAATGAAACATTGGGAACTCGCACTTGTTACGGTATGACAAAATGGTAAGTCTGATGGAATGGTACAAAGTATGATTTATGTCACTAATGACTAAGGGTAAATTGACCAATCGATGAAATGTGAATAATGAATGACTGCAATCTAATAGAAAGAAAAGACTAGACAGCCCAGATGCGTGGTAATGTGAGAATGAGAATCCAATAGATCCTTGAAGGTTGAGGTGAAATGTCGTGCAATGCCATGCATGATCATGCATGCATACGGATTAGATACCGTGTGCCGAAGTAAGATTTGATTTCAAAAAGTTATGATCTGTCTCAAATAAAGGCATGTGTCATAGTTCGTAACATATATGCTAGAGGTCTATTATGTTATGACTGTCAGGGCCCAATCATGCATAATTGAATCGCAAGCGAGCCGATGAAGAGCAGCTCTCTCAATGTTGGGGAAATGCTATGTTTCTATCCATAAAAGGAATATACCAATGCTAGCAAATATCCGCAGCCCCAGATTCAGAAGGAGTACGGTTATTACGAATCAAATTACGCACCACAAAATGGTAGCGGTTGCAATTGTCATCTCCCTTCTTTTCTTGTAGAAATGTGCTCTATTACGGCTTATCATAACCCTATATTTGCCAACTAGTCAACTGAATTAAGCAGTCTTAACTGGCTGCAAACAATGGGCACAATTGAAAGCGTTATTTGTGATTAACATCACAATGTATGCTTACCTTCTATGTTACGTTGAATCTATAAATGACAGCTAATGAGCTCGCCGGCTTACGGTGCCACATTCAAAGAGAAATCCGTAAACCGACTACACCTAGGTAAGGAGGGAACCATCATGCGGGAGCACCTTAGTATCCCCACTGCCCCCGGATGCGGGTCGTCAACGTTAACGAAAAGTGGAGAGACGTTCGGCTTAAATTTGCGATTTCTACTAATTGTATGCGTCTTTGTCGGCAATGCGATTGAACCACTCATCATGCGCATGCCTGAGATGAAAGCTATTTTCCTTTGGATTTTTACGTTCCACATGCCTTTATTCGTGTTCATCACTGGATATTTTGCACGCAGCAATCTAAACGGTGCGGCAGGTATTCGTATCCTGAAGCAAATCGCACTTCAATATATTATTTTTCAAACGATCTACTCGCTGCTTGATTATCTTGTGTTTCGCGTACCTGGCATTAGTCATTCCTTTTTCATTCCATATTTACTGCTCTGGTTCTTAGTCGGCCATCTATTCTGGAGACTTATGATGAAAATGTTCACACGTTTTTCGATAAGTCATCCACTGCTTATCTCCATTGTATTAGGATTTCTAGTCGGCTTTCTGCCGCTCCAGGGCGCATGGCTCGGCATTTCTCGTTCGGTCGTCTATTTGCCGTTCTTCGTTATTGGGTACACATTCTCTTATGAGCGATTTCGGGCATGGCTGACACCGTTCGTGCGGTATATAGGGATTGCCATATCCATGGCACTGCTTATCGTGCTCTACGTGATGTCTGAGCCTATTAATCCTATCTGGTTCATGAATCATATGACCTTCCATGAGCTTGGATGGACACAATCCGGTTGGCTTGCCCTATTCAACCGTACCGTCATCTACTTGACGCAGATAGTAGCTTCCGCTGCCTTCTTGGCTTGGGTGCCAATACGGGAAACTCATTTAACGAGCTTAGGCAAGCGAACTTTGTACGTGTTTCTCCTTCATGGGCTAATCATTCGGTTCGTCGTGCTGACAGGTGTATATGCCCATATTACGTCAGGCTGGAGCGCAGCACTGCTGATCACAGCGTCCATTGTCGGTGCTGTTCTGCTGGCGCAGCCGCAGGTTACGGCATGGCTCCATCCAATTATTGAGCCGAAGTGGGATGCGATTGCAGGGTGGATACGCCATAAGCTGTTCCGCGCGAAAATCAAGCACAGCTGATCGATTATACTTGCTGTCACATACGAGCTGATTTCAGCCCACAATCATTGTCCAAACACCGCGAGAATCTGCATTTTTGCATGCTGTTTTCTTGCGGTGTTTTTGTACGTGCAACAGCGTGTTCGCCTAGAATGGATTGGTAGAAAAACCCCAACAGTTGTGATAGACTACTAAGAAACCCATTGGAAAGCACTAGAAAAAGCCATTCAAAAGTTCGATTTTATTAAAAAGTAGAAAAATAGGACTCGTCCCGCGCGACGGGAAGGACATGAGATGGAGGTTTACCATATGACAGCCAAAAAGATGCGCTCAGACATGATTAAAAAGGGCTTTGATCGTGCGCCTCATCGCAGCTTGCTGCGTGCCGCAGGCGTTAAGGAAGAAGATTTCGACAAGCCGTTCATTGCAGTATGCAACTCGTATATCGATATCGTTCCCGGTCATGTACATTTGCAGGAATTCGGTAAAATTGTAAAGGAAGCCATTCGCGAAGCCGGCGGCGTTCCATTTGAATTCAATACCATTGGCGTCGATGATGGGATTGCCATGGGCCATATCGGCATGCGCTACTCGCTGCCAAGCCGTGAGATTATCGCGGATTCCCTTGAAACGGTTGTATCCGCACACTGGTTCGACGGTATGGTATGTATTCCGAACTGTGACAAGATTACACCAGGTATGATTATGGGCGCATTGCGCGTCAACATCCCGACTGTATTCGTCAGCGGCGGGCCAATGAAGGCTGGTAAGGATTCCAACGGCCGCTCCATCTCCCTCTCCAGCGTGTTCGAAGGTGTTGGTGCTTATCAAGCCGGCAAGATTGACGATAAAGGACTTCAAGAATTGGAGCAGTATGGTTGTCCAACATGCGGATCCTGTTCCGGTATGTTCACAGCCAACTCTATGAACTGCTTGGCAGAAGCACTCGGAATTGCGCTTCCGGGCAACGGAACGATCCTTGCTGTAGCGCCAGAGCGCCGCGAATTCGTCAAGAAATCCGCGAAGCAGCTGATGAGTCTCATTGAGAAGGACATTAAGCCGCGCGACATCGTAACAATGGAAGCCATTGACAATGCCTTTGCCGTTGATATGGCGATGGGCGGTTCCACGAATACGGTACTTCATACGCTTGCTATTGCAAGAGAAGCTGGCTTTGAATATCCAATAGAACGTATTAACGAAGTAGCAGCGCGTGTGCCTCACTTGGCCAAGATTGCGCCTGCTTCCGATTATCATATTGAAGATGTGCACAACGCTGGCGGCGTCAGCGCGGTTTTGAACGAGCTGTTCAAGAAGGAAGGTGCCCTCCACGGCGAGTGCATTACCGTAACAGGCAATACATTGCGTGAGAATGTGTCGGACAGCCCAATTCTCGATACCGATGTGATTCACACCTTGGATAACCCGCACAGCGAACGCGGCGGCTTGGCCGTTCTGTTCGGCAATCTGGCTCCGGAAGGCGCGATTGTTAAGGTCGGCGCGGTTGATCCGTCCGTTGGCGGGCATCACATGGGCCCTGCAATCTGCTTCGACTCCCAGGACGAAGCATTGGCTGGTATCGCGAACGGCAAAGTCAAGGAAGGCCATGTAGTAGTCATCCGCTATGAGGGCCCTAAGGGCGGTCCAGGCATGCCTGAGATGCTTGCTCCAACCTCGCAAATTGTCGGCATGGGCTTGGGCGCTAAGGTAGGTCTGATTACAGACGGACGCTTCTCTGGCGCTTCCCGCGGCATCAGCATTGGTCACATCTCGCCTGAAGCAGCAGAAGGCGGCCCAATCGCCTTCGTTGAAGATGGGGATATTATTGAACTCGACCTTAACAACCGCAAGATAGAGCTTCAAGTATCCGATGAAGAGCTTGAACGACGTCGTGCTGGTTGGAAAGGCTTCGAGCCGAAGGTGAAGTCCGGATATCTCGCCCGCTACTCCAAGCTCGTTACGAATGCAAGCCAAGGCGGTATTTTAAAGATCTAATTCTATTTTTAATACGTATTGTTGCAATAAGGAAGCCCGCTCTGCTATACCGAGCGGGCTTCTTGTTCTGCAAAAATAAATTGTAGGCTAAACAATGCTGGATCCAATCCCGATCTTCATGATGATAGTTTTGATTATTGACATGCAATATTATGTTCTATAGATTAGTTGCACAACGCCAGAGGAGAATGTTCTTGTATGAACCAACTTTACATTCAACCTCTGTTTTATATCCATAAACAACGGTTTCCCTTCACCCAAAATAACAGGGTGAACTGATAATCTGAATTCATCAACAAGACCTAAATGGATAAAGGTTGTGATAAGGCTTGCTCCACCATACAGCCAGATGTCTTTACCAGGCTTATTCTTTAATATATTTACTTCTTCAAGGATATTGTCATTTATGAATATCGCTTGATTATCAGTTCCTTTTTGCGTCTTGGAGAACACATACTTCTCTTTACTGTGCACGAGTTCCCACATTTCTTTTTCAGCTTCCGTACTTTCGCTTCCTGGTGCAAATTGTCCCCATAAATCATAACTCTTTCTTCCATACAAAATCGTATCAATTTGATGTAAGAAATGAGTAAATCCCATCTCAGCGTCCATCATGCACCAATCTACTTCTCCATTCTTCCCTTCAATAAAACCATCTATAGAAACGGCTAAATCAAGAATTATTCTTCGCCCCATAAATGGCCACCCCTTTCATTGATTTGTTTCCCTCATTATAGACCTTAATGATGTCATCCTCTGTCATATTAATAAAGGAAAGGTCTCCTCTGCCACCGTACGCAAAAAGGCTGCCTCATCTTGGATGAGACAGCCTGTAAATAACGAGAATTATTCAAATTAGACTAAATGGCAAGCAACCTGATGTCCGCCGCCCATATCGCGATACTCCGGAACCGCCTGCTTACAGATGTCTGTCGCAAACGGACAGCGCGTATGGAACTTACAGCCGGATGGTGGATTCGCCGGGCTTGGAATATCCCCTTGCAATACGATCCGATCAGGCTTGCGTGTTGGATCTGGTACAGGCACCGCAGACAGCAATGCCTTCGTGTACGGATGAAGCGGATTTCTGAACAACTCATCACGAGGAGCCATCTCAACGAGCGAGCCCAAGTACATAACCCCGATACGGTTGCACAAATGCTCAACGACCGACAAGTCGTGAGAAATGAACAAGTACGTCAGGTTCTTCTGCTCTTGCAGATCACTCAGCAAGTTGATGATCTGTGCTTGAATCGATACGTCGAGCGCCGATACCGGCTCATCCGCTACGATAAATTCAGGGTTCAGCACCAAGGCGCGCGCAATCCCAATACGCTGGCGTTGACCACCAGAGAATTCATGAGGATAGCGATCGATATGGTAAGGAGCCAGACCGCAAATCGTCAAAATTTCTTTGACCCGATCACGCACTTCGTTCTTCGAAGAAATGCCGTGGTCAATCAAGGCTTCGCCGATTGCATCGCCGATTTTAATACGCGGGTTCAAGGAGCTGTACGGATCCTGGAACACAAGCTGCATCTTGGGCCGCATTTTGCGAAGTTCCTTTTTCGACAAGTCATGAATCTCTACGCCGTTGAACAATACTTGTCCATCCGTCTTGTCGAGCAGGCGAAGAATGGTACGACCTGTAGTCGACTTACCGCATCCAGATTCCCCTACGAGACCAAGCGCTTCCCCTTTATTCAAGCTGAAGGACACACCGTCAACCGCACGAACATGGCCTACCGTTTTAGATAAAATACCGCCCTGGATGGGGAAGTATTTTTTCAAATTGTCTACTTGTAGCAACGGTTGTTGACTCATTGTACGTCCCCTCCCTTTTCATACAGCCAGCATGCTGTCTTATGTTTGTTGTCATACACCTTAAGCTGAGGCTGCTTATCCGTACAGATGGACATGCAATGCTCGCAACGATCATTGAAATAACAGTTCTCTCCGAGTTCAACAGGGTTCGGAACCTGTCCCGGAATCGTATATAGACGCTCCATACGCTCATTGATGACCGGCTTTGCCTTCAAGAGGCCCTGCGTATATGGATGCTTCGGATTTTTGAAGAGCTCAAGCACAGGAGCTTCTTCAATCACTTTACCTGCATACATAACGACAACATGGTCAGCCATTTCCGCTACGACACCAAGGTCATGCGTGATCATCATAATCGCCGTATTGAATTCCTTCTTAATGTTGCGCATCAAGTCCAAGATCTGTGCTTGAATCGTTACGTCGAGCGCTGTTGTCGGCTCATCCGCAATGAGAAGCTTCGGATCACAGCTAAGCGCAATCGCGATCATAATCCGTTGACGCATACCACCGCTAAGCTCATGCGGATATGCATCGAAGATTTGTGCCGCACGTGGAATGCCGACCAGTTCGATCAGATCAATCGCGCGTTTTTTGGCTTCCTTCTTCGTAACGCCTTTATGCAGCAGGATCGGTTCTGTCAGCTGTTCCCCGATTGTAAATACCGGGTTCAGAGACGTCATCGGCTCCTGGAAGATCATCGCGATTTCGTTACCGCGGATCTGGCGCATTTCACGTTCCTTAATTCCAAGCAAGTCTTTGCCATTATATAAGATCTGTCCACCCTCCACTTTACCCGGAGGTGAGACAAGACGCATAAGAGACATCGCTGTTACGCTTTTTCCGCATCCGGATTCACCAACGACACACAGCGTTTCTCCTTCTTTAATTGAGAAGCTGACATCATTGACCGCTCTTACGACGCCGCTGCTAGTATAGAAATTCGTCCGCAAATTGCGAAATTCGATCAAGTTATTTGACATAACGTATCCCTACCTCTTCATTTTCGGATCGAGGACGTCCCGCAAGCCGTCACCAATGATGTTAATCGCAATTACTGTCATGAAAATACATACGCCCGGCGGAATCCACAACCATGGACGCTTCTGGAAATCAATCAAGTTGTTCGCTGCCGTAATCATGTTCCCCCATGATGGCGTCGGCGGCACAACCCCTAGACCCAAGTAACTCAATACCGACTCTTGCAGAATTGCACCCGCAACCGTCAATGTGGCTACGACAATGATGATCGGAATCGTGTTCGGCAGCAAGTGACGGAAGATTTTGCGGCGGTCACGAAGTCCGAGAACTTCTGCCGCTTGCATGAACTCTTGCTCACGCAGCATCAAGATCTGTCCGCGCACGAGACGAGACAAGCTTGGCCAGCTCATGAATCCGAGCAAGAACATAACGACGAAAATCCGCTTGTCCGGCGGAACCTTCATATCTGATAGTACCGCACCAAGAATGATCAAGAGCGGCAAGCTAGGGATCGACATCATAATATCTGCTAGACGCATGATGATGGAATCAACCCATCCGCGATAGTAGCCGGCAAGAGCGCCTAGTGTACTACCGATTGTGACAGAGATAATCATCGCAACGAGACCGACGATCAAGGATACGCGTCCTGCGAGCATAACCCGCAGCAGGATATCGCGCCCCAGGTTGTCCGTACCAAGCCAGTGGGTAGCTGAAGGACCTTTATTTTTCATTGGGCCCATCGTATCCAATGTATAAGGTGAGAATAGCGGACCAATAAAGCAAATAATGAACATCAAAACTACAACGACAATTCCGCCCATTGCGAATTTGTTCTTGCTAAGTTGCTTAAATGCCAACCTCCACGGGGAAGCAGGCTTCGTCTTCGATGCAGCTGTTGCAGCTGCAGAGTTAGTAACAGTTTGAGACACGAGCTTTTTCCCCTTTCTATTTCATGCGTACACGTGGATCAGCCACGCGGTACAGCACGTCAGCTAAGAAGTTACCAACTACAGTGAGCAATGCCAAGAACATCGTGAAGCCCATCAACAGGAAGTAGTCACGCGATGTGATTGCTTCCAAGTTAATGCGGCCGATACCCGGCCAGTTGAAGATTTTCTCCGTTATCATTGCGCCACCGAACAATCCGGGAAGCTCAATGCCCAGCAATGTAATTGCAGGCAGCATTGCATTGCGAAGCGCGTGTTTGAAGATAACCGTTCTTTCTTTCAAGCCTTTCGCACGTGCAGTACGGATATAATCCTGACGGATAACTTCCAGCATGCTCGTACGGAAATAACGTGTAAGCGATCCTACACTCAGTGCAGTCAATACGATAACTGGCAGCATTAAGTGGTGAATCAGATCCCAGAAGTGGGCCAATCCGGTAGCATTGCTTCCGGAGGTGTACATTCCGCCAACAGGGAATATTTTGAAGTCGACAGCTAACGCTTTAATTGCATATAAGCCAACAAAGAACGATGGCAATGACATTAAGGCAAATACGAGAAACGTAACTACCCCATCAAAAAATGAATATTGCCTGATAGCAGAAAATACACCGACAAGAATTGCTATTGCCCATGATAAAACTAATACGATTGCAGCGATCATAAAGGAATTCCACATATAGCGATTGAGTACAGTAGTAACCGGTTGCTTATGTTGTATCGACATCCCCAAATCTCCCTTGAGTGTGTTGCCGGCCCAAGTGAAGTAACGCTCAGTAAGTGGCTTGTCCAAACCATGAATCGCTTTAAGTTCGGCAGCACGCTCTTTGGAAATCGTCGGGTTCGAATCGATAAAGTTACCCGGTGCCAATGCAAACACGGCGAACAGGATAACGGATACCCCTATTATCGTAGGAACCAATTGTAACAGCCGCCGAATGGCGTATTGCTTCATAATTATTCCTCCTAGCTTTATATAAGCCTAAATGCCCAGCCCGGAGGCTGAGCATTTTGCAGGCATAATTCATTTGCCTTGCGGCTATTGAATTTGCAATTGTGGCAGGCTATACGTGAAGTTGCGATATGGCGACATATCGAAGCCTTGCAAGCGAGCGTTGTTCGCCCACATATCACGACGCTGGTACAAGAAGATGTAAGGAAGATCCTCATTCAACTCTTTATACAGCTCTTTAAAGACCTCTTTACGTTTTTCAGTGTCTACCATTGCTCCAGCTTTCGTGAACAACTCATCAACCTTCGGATTGGAGTATCCAACATCATTCTGGGAACCGCCAGACTTGAACACATTTTCACCGGATTGCGGATCTGGTGTTAAGCCCCACGCCAAGAACATCATGTCGAAATCGCCTTTTTTACGCTTGTCTACAGCAGCATTGAAGTCCATTTGTTCTGCAACGAATTCGATGCCAAGCTCTTTGTAGCTTGCTTGAGCAAGTGGAATGATTGCATCGTTTACAGGGTTAGGAGTAGTCGCTGTGAACGTAATCTTGAATTTCTTGCCGTCTTTCTCACGAATGCCATCTCCACCGACTTTCCAGCCTGCTTCATCCAGCAATTGTTTTGCTTTTTCCATATCGAAATCGTACTTATTCACATCATCTGTATACGCCCAAGATACTTTGGATTGCGGAACGTTCAGAACGTCTGCATAGCCTTGGTATACCGCATCAACGATTTCCTTACGGTTCAAACCGTATGTCAATGCTTGGCGAACACGCTTGTCCTTAAATTGGTCATGCTTATGGTTAAACGCGATATAACCGTAGCTGTTCGCTGGGAACAGGTTAACGTCAACGAATCCGAATTCTTTCAATTGCTCGATTGTGTCTTTGTTAACATCAATGAAATCCATATCCGTTTCGCCGGCTTGCATCAATTGCACATTCGTTTCCGGCGTCGTGAATTTGTAGATCAATTTCTCGATTTTAGGTTTGCCTTGGTAGAACAGCTCGTTTGCTACCAATACTGCCTCTTGACCTGGAGTAAACTTTTCAAGCTTGTACGGCCCATTGCCGACTGGAATCGTGAACAGATCTCTCATGTAACCAAGGTTACCTTGCTTGTAATCCTTGCCGTAGATTGCTTTAGGAAGCACGCCTACGGAACCGATAGATGAAAATGCCAATGCGTTAACTTCGGTCGTCGTCACTTGAATCGTACGCGGATCCAGCACTTTAATGCCTTCGATGGATGTTGCTTTTCCTTCTTTATACTCTTTGCCACCCTTGATATGAGCGTCCTTGATAATGTCAGAAGGACCGTCATAGGACTTGTCGTGCAACACAGTCAAGCTGAATGCTACGTCATCCGCAGTCAACGGAGTATTATCACTGAACTTCAGGCCGTCACGCAATGTGAACGTGTATACAAGATTGTCTGGGGAAATTTCCCATTTTTCTGCAATGCCTTCCTTATAAGTACCGTCCTTGTTCACTTCGATCATGCTGGTGAATATGGTAGTATTAATAAAGTTATCGTATGCCGTTTCACCATACAATGGATTGAAAATACCGCTCGGCGCTGTGATGCCGATAATCATGGTGTCCTTACGGTTCTTTGCAAGCTCTGGAGACAAGGATGCATCCGAAGCTTTAATCAAGCCATCGGTTACCAATTCTTCAGCAGGTTGTTCTGTTGTTTGGCCGGAAGACTTGTCCGAACCTTCAGAGGAACTTCCACCTCCGCAAGCGGATAGGATAAGCGTCAAGGACAACAGTAAGCAAATCATGGTGCTAAGACTTTTCTTCACAACATTCTCCCCTTATTTCTCAGATGTCATTTATAATTAGTATAAAAGTTGTATACATATTACCTAGTTAGCTTCGAATGTTCGGCTATATACTCTTTTATAGAACATTGGTCAATAAAATAAGAAAGAATGACCAATTCCTCAGCAAGAGACGAATATTTTTTCATAATACTACTTGATAATTTCGTATTTGTAAATGCTTATGTCAGCTTTACCTTAAAAGATTTTAATTTTCATTCGATAACTTTTTTTTATCAATCATAGGAAAATCGTCTCAAAAAATCAAACTATTTTTATACTAAAAACGGAAATCTGATCCTATTTCACTATATTGTATCCCCTCAGTGGATAACTGTCTACTTATTCCTCTCAGAATGTGCATTTCTGCATTTTTATTTTCTTGCATAAAAGTTGCATAAATACTCAATCCAATAAAGAGTACAAAAAAAGCTCTGAAAAGTGAACAATGTCAATTTTCAAAGCTTTTAAATCAAATGTTATTATTTAGTAAATATATCGAATTATAACGGATGCGCCACGTTCTCTACTTTCTTATCGACGAGCACAAGCCGCTCAGATGCATTCGCATCAAATGCATAATTTCTATCTCTTCCATAACGCGATAACAAAGTTTCTGTCGACATGATAATCAACTTCGGAATCATCTGTTCCGCTTGCTGCTTCAATCGATTCTGTCCCTGTGGATGAATAATGCTCATTAGAAGCCGTAAATATCTCCTAGACATCCAAGAGAACAATCCTCTTGGCAAGTCTCGTACCGTAAATCCGAACTGCTCGGGCCCGCGGTGCATCATACTTACTCCGTATAATGCCTTCACATTCGCCCGCAAATTCTGATCGCTTAACACATAATCAGCAAGCTCCGGCAGCGTACGTTCTACGGAACGTATCATCTGAATTGCAATTTGCATCGCACTCCTCGACCGATGACCAATATCATATAATAGTCGATTGTCGAAATGCAGTTCCAACACAAGGTCATTATGCTTCAATTCTACTCCATCATCTAAGACTACGGCCTTCCCGTGATATGGACGAACACGGAAATGAAATACAGGCTGTTCATGGTTCGTTGTCTTCAACGCAAAGACAGAGTGGAAGGCTTTCTCATAGAGAAACCAGAGACGTACGACCGTGCGTCTAAGCAAGCTTGGATTCTTCATCCGGGCTTGATCGGTCAATCGAATGAGCTCATCGATACGGACACAGCGCAGCTCGCGCTTCTCCGCTTCGTCTAGGAATCGTTCCAATGCAGCTAGCATATTCGCTGGTGCTTCCCGATCTGCCCCAAGTGTAAGGCCGCAATCATGCAGCAGCAGAACTTCCCCACCCCGACATCGCTTCATCATACGCCGATATAAGCGTTCGGCGCCGAGCTTTTTCCGCCAATCCCCGAATAGAACAGACCACAATATAATTTGCAAGTGGCCCAGTCTGCCATAATCGAATAGATTGACAATCCCCCAAGGCGGTCGATAGTAATTCGATCGCTTGCCAGTTACAGATTCAATAATGTCTGACGTTTTACGGATTTGTCGTTTCACCGTTTTTGGGCGCATCAGCCAGTTGGACTTATGAACATAATTGTGAATGCCAATTAAATGACCCTCATCGTGCATTCGCTTCAGCACTTCTGGATGCTGCTCTGCGTGGATGCCAACCACAAAGAATGTTGCCTTAGCATTATATTTCTTCAACAGGTCTAACAGCTGAGGTGTATAGATCGGATCTGGACCATCGTCGAATGTCAACGCCAGTTCCCGTTCTGTACGTCCCTTCTGAAAAACACGGAATCCAAACAGGCGGCTGATTATGCCAGGGAGAAACGCATAAAACGTCAGGATGTAAAACCCCCATAATAAAATGAATTCCACCATCCCAGTTCCCCGTTTCTTGTTTACTTGATAAAATGCGATGTTCTCAAGCTCTTTCAACTTGAACATGTACGTATATTTACTCTACGTATGAACAGTTATTATTGTAACATAATGAACAAAGAATAGGCACGGGAAATCGTTTCGTGTACAATGATTATCATATTGTTATTTGGTGAAAAGGAGTCTGTTCTATGATTGCATTTTACCGTAAGTATTGGCGGACAGCATTTGATATCGCCTTGTTGATTTTGACTGCATATTTAATCATGTACACGTTTAGCTATTTGTACTCGATAGCCGCTCCTATTTTTCTAGCCTTCATCGTGTTCATGTTCATCGAACCGCTGGCGGCATTTCTTCACCGGCGGGGTATGAGAAAAGCTATCGCTTCGGCCATCTCCGTCTTATTGTTCGTACTTGTCATTCTAGGAGCTATGTTTGGACTCGGTTTTATTCTCGTGCATCAAGCAATCGAGCTGCAAGCCAAGCTGCCTACCTATATTAAGGCAGTTCAGAGTGAATTGGTGAACATCGCCACGTACTTGCAGAACCGGTATGAATCACTGCCTCCTGATGTATCTGGCCGCATCAATGAATATGCCGGCAATGCGGCCCAGCATATTTCCGAATTTATCGTCGGATTGCTCAGCCTGCTCATTAAGCAAATAACGTCCTTCTCGACATTTACGCTGAACTTTTTCATCGCCATCATCCTTGGCTATTTCCTCAGCATCGAGATTGATACTTGGCGCAGAGTTGCCCGCAATAAAACACCGCGCACGTTTCTTAAAGCCTACATATTTCTAAAGGAAAATGTTCTGAAGGGGTTATCTGCTTACTTAAAGGCTCAACTGAAGCTGATTTCCGTTACCTTCGTCATTGTGTTTATCGGTCTGCTTGTACTTGGCGTGAGCAATTCCTTCTTAGTCGCTTTATTATCGGCACTTTTTGATTTACTGCCGCTCTTAGGGATTCCATTCATCTTTATCCCTTGGATCGCCTACCTGCTCATTATCGGAAATACATCGCTAGCAATTGGACTTGCAGTCGTTATGGGCGTCACCCTTCTAATCCGGCAAATTCTTGATCCGAAGATTACGGGGACATCGCTTGGGGTATCCGCATTTACGATGCTGTCCTTCATGATTGTGTCCATGTCATTGTTCGGGGTTATCGGCATCGTCATGTCCACCGTCCTCTTGATCTTAATAAAAGCTCTTTACGATCAAGGTTATTTAAAACGTTGGATTCGTATGCCTAAAGAAGAATTTGTATCTGGACATCCATTTGACAATTCTCCTGATCAAAGTGAGGACAATAAAGATAACGAAGAACCAAAGAACAAGTAGAAACCATGATACCTTGTTGATATGAAATAGCAGGCCAATCTTCCTTGAAAGGAGGATTGGCCTGCTATTTATGTGGAGGCTGTGCAGCCAGCACATCCATTACAGCTCGGAATACCTCTGTTGCCTTATGCGAAGTGCCAGATTCGTCATCTTCGCTGACGACACTCACTGCATACTGCGGCTTCTCAACTGGGCCGTACCCTACAAACCATGTATGTACGTTAGCCGTCCCAAATGCCTCAGCTTGGGCAGTACCACTCTTGCCTGCAACAATCCAGGAAGCCTGTTTAAGCGATTGCCCCGTACCGTACTGGACAACATCCACCATCATTTTCATTACGTTGCGGGCTGTCTCCAGCTTCATCACTCGCTCCTTTTTGACTTGTACAGGGAATCGAACGATCGGCATCCCTGTGGCATACTGCACTTCCTGAATTAATCGTGGTGATCCGAAGTTTCCATTCTGAAGCAGCGTTACGACGAAGTTGGCTGCAGCCAAAGGTGTCAATCGAACATTCCGCTGCCCGATACCAGATTGAGCTCGTTCCCCTCCCGACACATTCCCCGGCTGTACATTGTCAGGAAATATTCGACTCTCTTCCTCACCTTCGAAGTGCCGCAAACTCCGGTGGCCCATCCCATCATCCGAAACCATACCAACAAATCCGCTTAGCCCCATTGTCTTGGCATAGTCCAATAGCTGCTGCCCTGTTAATCGTTCTCCCAGCTCAGCAAACACTTCATTGCATGACTCTGCCAATGCCTCGCGCAATGTCAACGTACCATGCCCTTCCGGCAGCCAGCACGCTAGACCATACTTCCCATAATGCCCATCGCAGTTAAAACGTTCATTCAGTTGCGTCAGCCCTGCTTCCATTGCGGCAGCCGCAATGAACAGCTTATAGACAGAACCCGGAGGGAGGGCCTTGGTCGCCCGATTGTTCCACGCCGCCTTCTCCGGCTCAATATGATAAGGATCTGCGGCAGGGCGGGACACCATCGCCACCACATCCCTTGTTGCTGCATCAAGGACGACTACCGATCCCTTCTCAATATGTAACCGATCAAGTACTTGCTCAATAGCAGCTTCGATTGTCTGATCCGTTGTCGTAATAAGCCTTAATGGATAATATGGATTATCAGGACGCCGTAAGCGCACATCGAGTCCATGCAGCGGCAGTTGACTTGCATCTGTATAATGGACGACTGTCGTGGCGCCCAATCCCTTGAGCAATGGTTCAAACGTTCGTTCCAAACCCGATACACCAACAATACTTGAACTAGCATTGTTGCCACTTTGCTTGAAATGCTCATAGTTCGATGTATCCGTCATATCCGCAATAGCCCCTACCCATTGCGGAGTATGCTGACGAAGCGGATACCGAACCGTATATGGAAGTACTCGAATCCCTTCCCAATCAGATAATTGAACTCGATCGGCCTGCTCCGCGCTCAGCTCGAAGGGTAATTTTTTATCCTTCTCATTCGGCCAAATGTAAGGTTCGACAAGCTCCTCCCATCGACGCCGGACTTCTTGTTCTGACTCGTGCAGCCAGAGCGCCATGCTCCGAACTGCATCCGTACGAATAGCATTTTTATTCACTGGGAAGAGGACAAGGGCCTTCACGACTTGCCCCGTGTACGGACGCCCAGCCCGATCTATGATCGAGCCGCGTCCATCATCCAGCACTACACCACGTGCCCGTTGAATGACGGTGCGCTGCAAAACAGTATGGATACCATCATCCACCTTGCTGTGCACGAACAACAGCTGGAGCCAGCCTAATCTAACAATATAGATTCCGATCATTACGGTGATGGCACATGCGAGCAGAACAAGCCGATTGTACATGAGCTTCTGCCGCTTCGAACGTTGGCGCGACAACACTTCATCCACCTCCTTCTCACAAACGAAGTCCGTTTCTTCTTATCAGTACCATTACTGCCCACTTCTCCTTATGCATAACCACAAGTGTTGGATCGTGCGCCAACCTATCCTTTTGTTCACACCTACTCGGCATTATTTCTGCACAAAAAAAAAGCCCCTACCATTCGGTAAGGGCTCAACACTATTCTGTTATTCTAAATCACTTACGCTTTGGCATTCTTCTTACGCATCATATCGAAATACGTAACCGGCTGATCGACCTTCATACGCACAAGTTGCAGCGGATGGCGAGCTGCATCCAGCTCATTGCCTTCTGTATCCCACAGCTTCTCTACCTTCTGCTTGAAGAACGTATTGTTCGGGCCGAAGAACTCAACCTCAGCTCCAACCTTGAAATGATTGCGCTGTTGAACCGTCGCGATGCCTGTCTCAGCATCATAGTCCATAACCAATCCAGCGAAATCATAAGGTGCCGGCTTGTCTTCCGGTTCGTAAATATGATCCTCATGATCCGGCTCTTCGTAGAAGAAACCTGTATTGACAGGACGGTTAGCCGCCTTATAAATCTCATCCAGCCATTCCTGCTTGAGCTCATAATTGTCTGGATCGGCCATATACGCATCAATGACTTTCCGATACACATTAACGACCGTAGCCACATAGTGAATCGACTTCATCCGGCCTTCAATCTTGAAGCTGTCCACCCCAACATCGATTAGATCCGGCAGATGCTCGATCATGCATAAGTCCTTCGCACTCATGGCGAATGCATTATCATTCTCATCGAACAACGCCTTTTGATTGACGCCCAGACGGAACTGCTCCAAAACAGACGAACCGGATGCTTCCTGTTCGCTGATCATATCCATTGCATCTGCACGGTCATCCTCGAACAGATCGTATTTCCAGCGGCATGATTGGCAGCAGCCGCCGCGGTTGGAATCGCGGTCTGTAAAGTGGTTGGACAACACACAGCGTCCAGAATAAGAAGAACACATCGCACCGTGAATAAATGCTTCAATTTCGATGTCAACGTGATTTTTCATCTCCTGAATTTCATCCATGCTCGTCTCCCGAGCTAAGACGACGCGAGGCATGCCTTCATCTTTCCAGTATTGAATCGTCTGCCAGTTCGCGATGGACTGCTGTGTACTAACATGAACCTCCAGCTTCGGAGCTACGCGCATCGCAGTATCAATAATGAATGGATCTGCAGCAATAATGGCACTAATGCCCGCATCCTCCAAGTTGCGAAGATACTCTTCTAAGCCTTCGATATCTTCATTATGCGCATAAATATTCGTCGCCACGAACACCTTCGCACCATATTTTTTAGCGAACTCCACACCTTCGCGCATTTCTTCAAAGCTGAAATTGTCCGCATTGGAACGCAGACCGTATTTTTGTCCGCCAATGTACACGGCATCCGCACCGTAATGAATAGCGAACTTCAACTTCTCCAAATTACCGGCGGGAGCAAGTAATTCCGGCTTATCCAAGCGATATCGCTTGCCGTTATATTTACGTTTCGTTTGTGTACTCATCGTTGTACGCCCCCTCCTTAATACATTTGTTCTTTATAGAAAAATCCGAATGAGAGCTCTCGCTCTGGATCTTGAACCGCACGAATGCGTTCCAGCCATTCTTCCTTCATGGAATACCCTTCAGGATCGGCAATATAGCTATCAATCGCTTCGCGGTACACGCGAACAACGGTTTCATTATATGAAATCGACTTCAAAATTCCTTCGATCTTAAAGCTGTCAATGTGTGCATCGAGCAGCAACTTCAAATCTTCGATGAAGCACATATCGTCTGAGCTCATGATATGTGTTCCGTTCGCATCTTCATACATCGGGAACTTCTCATCCTGACGTTCTCGCTCTACGAGGAACAGCTTCTGCTCCATCCCTACCTCATATGTGCCTTCTTCTTTGCCAAGATGACGCATGTAATGGTGAACTAAATGGCGCTTGGAATGATAAATATTCGTCATCCCATGGATTTGAACTTGAACCTCCATATCCGGAAGCTGCTGCTTCATCTCTACCACTTGCTCCATGTTCAACTCGCGGGCAGCAACGATACGGCTTGCGCCACGCTTCTGCCAGTACTGAGCTGTCCGGTAGTTCGTCGATGTCATCTCCGCATTCCACTGCAGTCGAAGAGTTGGCGCTGCTGTTCGTGCAACCATAATTACAGCTGGATCGCCATAGGCAATCGCATCAACGCCCAGTTCCTCTAGTCGCTTCAAGTAAGTTGATAAATCCGTCAGATGTTCATTATGCATAATATTATTTACTGCAACATACAGCTTGGCGTTATGGCTGCGGACGATTGGCAGGCTTGCCTCGATATCTGCAATGGTCATTTCGCCTGGCATGCGCATGCTATATTTTTCTTCCCCGACGAGGACTGCATTCGCGCCTGCTTGAAGCAAGCGTTCCAATTCCTCAACACTGCCTGCGGTAACAAGCAATTCAGGTTGATAAGTCATGTTCATTTCACCGCTTTCTATTGTGCTGCCGTTTTCTTGCTCTGTTCGATATTACGCTGATGCTCTGGGAATGTCTTGGCGAACAGATGCGTGTGGGTGCCGTCTTTTTTCGTCACATAATACAAATATTCTGAAGCCTCCGGCTTCAATACTGCTTGAATGGAGGCAGTACTTGGACTGGAAATAGGCCCTGGCGGCAATTTATCTATTTTATACGTATTGTAAGGACTGTCGATTTCCAAGTCCTTATAATACAAACGTTCCTTTGGCTTGTCCAGTGCATATTGAACGGTAGCATCTATTTGCAGACGCATCCCCTTCGCAATTCGATTATCGATGACGCCCGCAATCAATGGACGCTCAGCATCCACAACCGCTTCTCGCTCAACAAGCGAAGCCAAGGTCAGCATATCGTGCAGCGTAAGCCCGCGCGTCTTCAAGTCGGATTCCCAAGTTGGGGAAGCCTGCGACAATCGCTTCTCTGTCTCTTGCACCATCCGTGCAATAATTTCTTCCTCAGAGCTCCCCTTCTTCAACTCATAGGTCTCAGGGAACAAATATCCTTCAAGTCGATGCTTCAACTTGGCGTCAGTCGGAATATGAGCAGCGATCGGGGCCTGTCCCTTAAGCCAAGCCGTATCATTCACCAGCTTCAAGAAGCGATCCTTATCCACAATTCCATCATTGCTTAGTTTGTCCGCAATTTGTTCTACGGTATAACCTTCTGGAATCGTGAAGCGAACCATTTCTTCTGGCACGACTTCCCCGCTGTTGAGCTTCGCGATAATGTCGTCATAGGTAACACCGGGATGGAACGCGTATTTCCCCGCTTGGAAGCGGCTTCCCTCCCCGTTCCATTTCAAATACACTTTAAAAATGAGTGCATTGCGAATAATTCCCTGCTCCTCCAGCTGTGATGCGATTGCTGCTGTTCCAGAGCCCTGTTGGATCGACACGGGAATCTCCCGTTCTTCTTGCGCGAGCGGACGCATCCCGCTCCATATATAACCAACACCAGCGCCAGCTACGAGTAGAAGCACAAGGATGATCGTGAACAGCACCTTCGAGCCTTTCTTCATCCACACACTCTCCTACATGGAAAAAGAGCGGAAATCCGCCCTTTTTCCGTAAAATATCAGTTAGCCGATGCCATCCACCGACTCTACAAACGACAAATTAAAATTCGTCTCGGTACGTTAATTCATCATACAGCTCAGCTACTTCTTCCCACTCGTCATCATCTTCGATCGTTTCGAGCTCCCAGCCTTCTGCTTCGCTCCCGATAATGCGATACAGTTCCTGCTCCGGTTCTTGAGCACCTTCCGGAAGAAGTACTGCATACGCTCGATCATCAAGCCGGAATTCAGCGATTAACGATAGGACACGACTGTGACCGGCCTCATCCGTCATCTCAACGAATTGACCGAAGGCATTCTTTAGCTGTTCTGTCAATTGAAGTTCAAGTCGTTCGGTCACCCTTCATTCTCCTCATCCGCTGTAAATAACGTATTGAACGTTTCCTCGACAATATTCCATTCTTCTTCGTCCGTAATGGTAAACAGCTTCAAATCGTCGTCCTCTTCTTCATAACGGAACGCATACACTTCATCCGCATCTTCATCATCAGAATCGACAGGTACGACCATCATATATTTTTTGTCCGTGCCATCTACATCGAACTTCATAATGACTTCGAATTCTTCCTCGTTGCCCTCGTCGTCCGGAATATAAATGATCTCCGGTTCTTCTTGCAAATGTTCATCTCGTGTCATAGTAACCCCTCACCTTCTTGATTGATAGTCAAGATATGTTTGTAATATAATGGTTGCCGCCATCTTATCGATGACTTGTCGACGCTTCTTGCGACTGACGTCAGCTTCCAGCAATGCGCGTTCTGCCGACACCGTACTCAAGCGTTCATCCCACAGGTGAACGGGCAATCCGAACGACTGCTTCAACTGTTCTGCAAATGACATGCTTAGCTCGCCCCGAGGTCCGACTGTGCCATTCATGTTCTTCGGCAGTCCAAGGACGAAGGCTTCAACGCCGTGCTCCTTCACAATGTCACCAAGTCGCTTCAGATCATTCTCTGGTTTGCGACGCTCAATGACTTCAAGTCCTTGTGCCGTCCAACCAAAAGCATCGCTTATCGCGACACCGATCCGTCGATCTCCGTAATCCAAGCCAAGAATCTTCATTCAGTCTCTCCCAGTATTCATCCAGTGATGCTTACTTCTCTATCCGTGCTGCATTCATCCTCGCGACTTATCGGTGATGATTCAAGTAGAAGCGAACTAATTCTTCAATCAGTTCGTCCCGCTCTTTCTTCCTCACGATACTTCGAGCATTGTTATGCCGCGGGATATAAGCGGGATCCCCGGATAGAAGATAACCAACGATTTGGTTAATAGGATTGTATTCCTTCTCGAGAAGCGCATCATAGACAGACAACAGGATATCTTCGTTGGAAGCTTGCTGTTCCTCCGCTTTTACATTGAACTTCATCGTCTTATCCATGGAATTCATCGCTAACACCTCGCTTTACTCTTATCATAACACATACCCGAACAAACTAGAAAATATTCCGATCCAAAGCTTGGCATTGTTCACAAATTTGACGACAATAACCTCCCTATGGAATCGGATCAGGGAGCCCCTATTGCAGGGCTCCCCTCTCTTATATTATACGCCAAGCTGCTTCCCAACAAGCTCATCCACGAGAGCCAATGCCTCTGGCAGCTTGGAAGCGTCTTTGCCTCCAGCTTGCGCCATATCAGGACGGCCGCCACCGCCACCGCCGCACACAGAAGCGAGCTCTTTAATCAACTTGCCGGCATGAAGCCCCTTCTTTACAAGCTCTGGAGCAACAGCAACAACGAAGTTCACTTTATCTTCATTTACTGCACCGAGTGCGATAATCGCTTCTGGAAGCTTCGCCTTCAGTTCGTCTGCCGTCGTACGAAGTGCATCCATACCGCCTGCATCGACTTGTGCAGCCAGCACTTGAACACCAGCGACGGTTCTAACTTGGTCTGTCAATTGTCCTGCTTCAATGCTGCTCAGCTTGCTCTTAAGCGATTCATTCTCGCGGGACAGCTCCTTCTCACGTGAGAACATAGCTTCAATACGCTTCGGTACATCCGCTACATTCGATTTAAGCAAGGAACCTGCTTGCTTCAACAGCTCCAATTGCGCCTCCATATACTGATACGCATGACGACCCGTTACAGCCTCAATACGGCGTACACCAGAGCCGATACCGCTCTCGCTCACGATCTTGAAGAGACCGATTTCCGAGGTGCTGCTAACATGGCAGCCACCGCATAGCTCAATGCTGTAATCGCCGACTTGTACGACGCGTACGATATCGCCGTATTTCTCACCGAACAACGCCATTGCGCCCATTTCTTTGGCCTCATCAATCGATTTCGATTCTATAACAAGCTGTGTGCCTTTCCAGATTTGCTCGTTGACACGATGCTCGATGTCCACAAGCTCCTCTTCGCTAATGCTGCCCAAATGTGTGAAGTCGAAGCGAAGACGGTCAGGCTGCACGAGAGATCCTGCTTGGTTCGCATGCTCACCCAATACAAGCTTGAGCGCCTTATGAAGCAAGTGTGTCGCAGTATGATTCTTAATAATATCCTCACGAATCGCGCGAGCTACTGCAGCTTGTACTTGCATGCCGACACGCAGTGTTCCTTCTTCCACGCGCACTACTGCAATATGCTGGCCATGAGGAGCTTTCAATACATCTTCAACTGCTCCTTTGAATCCAGCTGCTGTAAGTGTACCGTTGTCGCTTACCTGACCGCCGCTCTCCGCGTAGAATGGCGTGCGATCAAGCACTACTTGGCAAGTCGAGCCTACTTGTGCTTCTTCTGCCATTTCGTTATCCACGATCAGTGCCAGTACACTGGATTCAGTTACCAACTCATTATATCCAACGAATTCGCTTTTAGTCGTGTAATCAGCAAGCGGCCCGCCTTGTACCTTCATGCTTCCCGTATCTTGACGAGCTGCACGGGCACGATCACGCTGTTCTTGCATCGCCTGGTCGAAGCCTTCACGATCAACTGTCAATCCATGTTCAGAAGCATAATCTTCTGTCAAATCGAATGGGAATCCATACGTGTCATACAATTTGAACGCTTCTTGTCCGCCAATTTGCGTGCGTCCTTCCTGCTTCGCAGCAGATGCCAAGCTTTCCAGAATCGCCAAGCCTTCTACAAGCGTCTCATGGAATCGCTCTTCCTCGTTTTTGATTACCTTCTCAATGAACTCGCGTTTTTCAACGATTTCGTTGTAATGTGAGCCCATTACTTCACATACCGTCTGTACCAGCTCTACCATGAATGGACGGTCGATGCCGAGGATCTTGCCGTAACGGACTGCACGACGCAGCAAGCGGCGGATTACATAACCACGGCCTTCATTCGATGGCAGAACGCCATCGCCTACAGCGAATGTTACGGTACGAACATGGTCTGCGATTACTTTCAAAGCAACGTCGAACTCAGGACGCTCATTATACTTCACGCCTGCAATGCGGCATGTTGCTTGAATGATCGGCTGGAACAAGTCAGTATCGAAGTTGGAGTCCACATCCTGCAAGATTGAAGCGAAGCGCTCCAAGCCGGCTCCTGTATCAATATTTTTGTTCGGAAGCGGCGTGTAGCTGCCATCCTTGTTATGGTTGTATTGAGAGAATACATTATTCCATACTTCCAAGTAACGCTCGTTCTCTCCGCTTGGATAGCATTCTGGATCCTCTTCCAATGTTCCGTACTTCTCTCCGCGATCGTAGAAGATCTCTGTACAAGGACCGCAAGGGCCTTCCCCGATATCCCAGAAGTTGTCGTCGCCTGTCTTCACAATGTGGTCAGCAGGAAGGCCGATCTTCTCATTCCACAGCTTGTACGCTTCTTCATCATCGTTATGGACAGTAACATAGAGACGATTCGGATCGAAGCCGATCCATTCTTTGCTTGTCAAGAACTCCCAAGCCCATGTAATGGCTTCTTCTTTGAAATAATCGCCGATGGAGAAGTTCCCCAGCATTTCGAAGAACGTATGGTGACGGCGAGTCTTGCCGACATTCTCGATATCGTTCGTACGAATACATTTTTGCGAGTTTGCGATACGCGGGTTCTCAGGCTTCACGCGTCCGTCAAAATAAGGCTTGAGCGGTGCCATACCCGCATTAATCCAGAGCAAGGATGGGTCATTGTGAGGTACAAGCGATGCGCTTGGCTCAATGTGATGCCCTTTGCTTTCAAAGAATTTCAACCATTTTTCGCGAATTTCACTAGCCTTCATGAGTAAACGCCCCCAATATTTTATTTAAGGTAGTTCAATTAGCTCACTTTTGATCACGGTGTATCCCATGAGGTTATTCGGCATCGAATCTTGCATTCACCCTCGAACAGCATATGCTTTCGAAGTATGTTTCCTTCAGAAACATTTTAGTTGCTCATGTAGTCTCGCCTACACTCCGCTACTCCTTACAAGTTTTGCAGAGCAAAACTCGCTACGGAAGCATATGCTTCAGCTTCATGCAACCTTCTCGGTGCTGAAAAGTCATCTAATTGAACTCGAACTATTAAAAAATAAAAAAATCGCCCCTGAAAATCAGGGACGATTCATATATCGCGGTACCACCCTGGTTATCGCATACATCATACCCCATTTTATCAAGCCTGCGTATCATGCAAGCAAGGGCAAGAAAAGCGTCTGCGATCGCCTCGACGTTGATAACGGGTACGTCCCGGTGAAGTTCCATTCACACTCAGAAATTAGCGTTCAGCTGTTCTTCAAGGTGAAGATTCTTGCAGCCAGCCGGCATATGCCGATCCGGAATCTTCTCTCTGTTCCTAGGGCTTCAGCTTACTCGTTTTCGTCTTCGTTTTGTTCCATATACCTATCCAATAATTTAGTATAAGCAGCAGGTAGACGGTTGTCAAACTTCTTTCGTTTGATCCCATCTGCCTGCTCAGCGGATTTTCGCTGAAATGCGACTATCCTAAATATTCAATTTGCTCGAGCATGCGTTTCAGCATAACTGCTGCCTGCGCACGTGTCGCGGTAGCCTTAGGCTGGAATGTATTCGCGGTCATCCCTTGCACGATCCCTGCGGATACTGCCTTGCCTACGCCGTCGCGAGCGTAGCCGCTAACTTGTCCGCGATCATTGAACTTGTTGAGTGCGCTCGGGTTCGAAGCCACATTGCGTCCTGTATATTCCATAGCTCGAACGAGCATAATTGCCATTTGTTCACGGTTGATCGACTCGTTCGGACGGAACGTGCCATTTTCATAACCGCTAATAATTCCTGCCTTGGTCGCAGCCCCAATATAGGGAGCCATCATGCTGGTCTGATTCACATCGCGATAAGCGGAAGCACCGGATGCATCAGCTTGAAGCCCCAGCGAGCGTGCCAGCAAAATCGCGAATTGCCCGCGCGTAATGTTGGCGTTTGGTGCAAATGCATTATTGCTGACACCCTCAATGATATACTTTGATGCCAATTCGCGGATGGCGTCTCGTCCCCAGTGGTCTTTAATGTCCGAGAAGTCCTTCGAGCGATCCATCATGGCAACGGAACGATTGCCCTTGAACTGGAAGGCGTATACCGCAACGCCTAGCTCCTGCTTCGTCACTGTAGGCACATATCCCGCCTTGTTCAGCACGGAATCATAACGAACGGCTGATGCATTACTACGCTGTATCAATTGTGCGTTGCGCACTTTATATTTCAAGTTAGCCTCAATTGTACGCGGCGTAGCGGAGCCAGCAAATGCCGACAAGCGGAATTCAATCGGATTGACACGCACACGTGCACCTGTATCGTTCAGGCTGCGCAGCAATGCATTGGAATCCGATCCCGACTGCGATTCTGCTTGAAGCAGCAGGTATGCCTGATTGTTTCCCCACTCACGTTCAAGCGCACGGAAGTCCAGCTCACGAAGCGGTACCGACATCAATATATCGCCATAACGAATGGAGAAAATCGCGTCATTCGCCTTATTGTATACTTCATTCAACGTTTGCAATGGAACAGCAACCACTGCTCCGCGCTCGGATGTCGGCACATCAAATGCCAGATGATTACGTGTGCCGTTCTTGAGTACATATTCAAAAGATGATTTCAACTTGGTTGCCGGTATTGTATAACGCTTCGCAGTGCTTCCGCTCAAGGAACGATCAGAGCTTGTGTCCGCTGCCGAACTGGAGAGCAAATACCATCCATCATCCAAGAACCAGCGGAACGTAGCCGGTTGCAAATCTCCGGGACGTGTCGTGGAACCCTCAGTTTTATTCGTAACGGACGTAGAAGCAAACGACTGCAGCGAATTCCCTGCCAAGTCCTTAATCGGATTTTTACCCTGCAAGTAAGCAACTGTTACCGCACTGTATGCATTGACCGCTTCGTCCAGCGTCAAGGTAACTTCTTCATTGCGTGTCGAAGCACGCTTTACCTTAATCACCCGATTGTCCGAGTGCACCACGAATTGAGATTCATCCGGCGAAGGCAATTCCTTCAAGCGCTCGGAGAAGACAAGTGTCATCGTGCTGCCCTTCACAGAAGCTGAACGCAAGGTTGGAGCCGTTCGGTCAGAACCATTGTCCACCTTCTTCAAGGTAAATACAGCTGCCTTGTTCCCGGCCAGATCCGAAATACGAGGCTCACCCGTACCTGGCACATAGGATACCGTGACATCATCACCATCGCTAACACTGGAGCTCAAGATCAGATTAACCATATTATCTCGCACTTGAACAGAATCGACACTTCGGGATGAGCGATTGACATACACCGAGAAATGACTGCGCGGCGGTACTTTGCTCGTGTCTAATTGCTCATTATAAGTCAACGTCAGCAGGCTCCCGCTTACTTCTGCCCGTTGAAGCACTGGCGCCTTCGTATCCGCATCATTGCGCGCCAGCACATCTGTAAATGCTTCAAGCTTGTTGCCGCTCCGATCCGTCAACGGATATCGATCTGGCTTGTAACTTACTCGCACCGTTTGATTATCGCGGATTACATAAATAAGCGACAGCGTTACCTTCGAGCCGTCCACAGATATGCGGCTGACTGTCTTCTCGCTTCCATCCACGGTCACCTTGAATTGCTCATAAGCACGCGCCGACACTGTATCCAGCGGCTCCGACATATCCAACACTACCTTCATGCCTTGCGCATTCGCTTGCTTCACAACAGGAGGCGTACGGTCAACCTCATTGCTCACCGATATTTTCTCAAATGCAGCAGCCGCATTGCCGGCCGTATCCTGAATAGACTTGCGGTCAGCGCCAGGACGATAGGAAATGGAAATGCTCTGACCCACAGAGACTCCGTTCTCCAGGCTTACATCCACATAATCGCTGCCCACAGCTGTACCCGTTACACGGCGTGTGTCACCATTTACCCATACTTCGAAGCTTGCTGCTGGCGGAACCGATGTCTTCTTCAATTCCTTGTCGAACGTTAAGCGAATCGTATCCACCTTGCTCAGCGCAGCGGATTTCAACGATGGAGCCGCTGTATCCGGATTGCCTGTTGTGAATTTCCATGTATTCAATCCAGCATAAGACTTCCCACTTGCATTGCGCAGAGAGTCTGCCGCAATCTCTATCGTGTAATCCATATTTGGCTTCAATTGTTGAACGGGATCAATCGTAATTGTATTTGTTCCGTCTCCCGTAACCCGGTTAGAGGACATCGGCAGCGCTTCAAGCACTTTGCCGTCCTTCGCCTGCTTCATAATGACGCTCCCGCCAGATTGCTTCCATACCTTCTCCTTGAAATTCAACACAAGCTTGGAATCCACACGGACGTCCCGTTGCCCGATCGCTGGCGATACCGTATCCAACTGAGGCGCTCCAGTATCAGCTGCTGTCGTAAACGTCCATTCTGTAGGGTCATAAATACCCAGGAACTCAGAACTGCCAGACTTGAACGTACCGAAATCTGCTTGAACCCGATAGGAGGTCCCAGAATCCAACGGCTTGGATAGCGTAATCGTTGCTTTTTTCTTCGTATCATCGAGCCGAACTTGGCTGCCGTCTACTGCAACATCCTCTACCTTATCGCCATTTTTCTTTCTTATGGTGATGTTCCCGCTTCCTTTTTCCACTTCACTTATAAATGTAAGAATAAGTTCAGTTCCGACATTGACATCCGTCGCTCCAGCAGCTGGAGACATGGATGCCACCTTAATTGTTTTCAAGCCCTCTATTTTATCTTTCACTGAGTCTTTAAGCGCTGTGCTTGAGTCTGTCTGCGGCAATGCCATTGCGGCATTCGCAGAAAGTTCCATCGCTAAAGCAATGGTGAGCAATATCGCAAGTGTTCGTTTCACGTAGAACTCTCCTCCCTTAATTCCCCGTTCGTTCCCCAGGACGCAGCTTCGCATAGTTTCACGAATAAAATATACGGCGTCCATCCTTCATTACCGCCGTATCCAATTCTTTAAACGCGCCGAACAACATATTTGTTGTTCATAATTGCGAAACTTTCTGAAAAATAGGTCTTAAGTAGGATGTTTCGTTACTTTGATTTTCCTCCACTACCGATAAATGTTCACACTGTCTTTCTTCGGATTTGATAGGCTACAATATGCTGACAGATTACTTTTACGACTGCAAAGAAAGGAACCGCAAGGATTAGCCCCACAACTCCAGCAATCTCCCCGCCCACAAGCAGGGCGAAAATGATCGTCAGCGGATGCATATGAAGCGTCTTGCCCACGATCTGTGGAGAAATAATATTCCCTTCTACAATTTGGCAGATAGTATTTACAACGATGACCAAAATAATCATTTTGAGCGATACCGTCGCTGCGAAGATAAGTGCAGGAGCAGCACCGAAGTATGGCCCGAGATAAGGAATAATATTGAACACGGCTACACATAACGCAAGCAGAAGCGCATAGGGCATGCCGATTATCCAATAGCCGATATATGCAAGCACACCGATAATAAGGCATACAAGAAATTGACCCCGGACGTAGCTTCCTAGCGCAGTATCAATTTCTCGGAATAGCATCACCGTATGCTTGCGATGCGAACGCGGCACATAAGCTATTACCGCCCTCTCGAAGACGTCAAAATCTTTCAATATGTAGAAGATGAGGAATGGTACGATAAGCGCAATGAAGAGCAAATTAATGGCGGCGCCAATATTCTCCATAAAGTCCGATATCGCTTTGCCTATGCGCTCCTCAAGAGCATAAATGGAGTCATTTAATCCGGAACGTACAGATGACGGCATCGTCTTGCTAACCCCGTCCATCATCTGTTCCGCCTTGGCATTCAGGTGGGGCATCTGATTGTTAAGCTCAGCAAGCTGCTTCACCAGCATGGGGATGATATTGACTAAAATTACGGTAACTACCGCAATAAACACTGCATAAATAAGCAGCACTGCCATCGTTCGCGGCACTTTCCGCTCATTGAGCAGGATTACGATGGGATTTAACACATAGGCAATGATCATGGCCACGAAGAAGGGGGCAAGCACGGCCTTGAGGAAGCCGTATACATGCCCGATAAGAGGTTTCATCATAAATAGAAAATAGAGGATGATAAGACCAAGCAGACAATAGATAGCCATTACAAAAAGACGGTTCTTCCAAAAACGCTCCACTGTATTACACACTCCGTTCATGTACACTTGTGTTGTAGAATGCTTGCAATACAGTAAAGTATGTGTAGCCTAGGGAGAAATTAATCCAACTGGTATCCCTTCCTCCATCCGCCATATGCGCTGATTGTCACTGCCGCGGAAGGGAAGTCCTGGACAACGGCGCTCCGCTACGAACGGACCATCTACCAATACATCCACATAGCGGAGCAGCTCTTGCTGGTCAGCTGTTTCTCCTTCAAGCAGCTGCTCCACCGTATATCCCGTATATGCCCATATATGTCGACCCGACTGACGCAGCAGCTGGGCCAGCTCCTTCACTTCCTGCGCTTGCATGAACGGTTCTCCACCGGACAGTGTGACATCCGTAAGCGGATTGGACAGTACCTCGGCTGCCACCTCCGCTACACTCATTTCCGTGCCGTTCATCATGTTCCACGATTGCGGGTTATGACACCCCTCGCACTGATGGGGGCAGCCGCTGAAGAACACAACTGTACGCAGCCCTTCGCCGTCAACGACACTGTCATGCAAAATAGATAGAACACGCATACTCATCGATGCTTCACCCGCTCCGTCTCTTCCTTCCGCTTCGCAGAGTTCCACTTGTCCATATCCCCTACCAAATAACCGGTAATGCGGCGAATGCGCTCAATCTGCGAACCTGAGCTTCCACACATCGGACAGCTATCTTCAATCGTATCTTGATGGCCGCATGTACGACAGCGATCAACAGGATGATTAAGAGAACCATACCCAATCCCGCTCATCGCCATTGCACGCACGATACGGTCAAGTGCCTGTGGGTTGGCTTTCGCGCTTCCATCCAGCTCAACATACGTGATATGCCCGGCATTGCACAGCTCATGGAACGGCCCTTCGATTTGAATCTTGTCGATTGCTTTCAACGAGTAATAGACGGGTACATGAAACGAGTTGGTGTAATATTTCCGATCCGTAATTCCTTGTCTCACGCCAAAATCATCTCGATCCCGGCTCGTAAATTTACCCGATAGACCTTCAGCCGGCGTCGCGATTAAGGAGAAATTAAGACCTGTCGCTTCAATCGCCTCATCCATTCGCATACGCATATGAGACACGATGCGCATGCCTAGCTTGCGTGCATCCTCAGACTGGCCATGATGGGAGCCAACAAGCGCTACAAGCGCCTCAGCAAGTCCGATAAAGCCAACACTAAGCGTCCCCTGCTTCAGGATATCTCCCAGCTCATCCTCGGGCTGCAAGTCCTCACTTCCGCGCCATACCCCTTGCTTCATAAGAAAGGCAAAGTCTCGCACCTGCTTCTTCGATTGATAGTCGAATCGCTCTCTCAACTGCTTCACTGTCAAGGACAGAAGCGAGTCCAATCGGCCAAAGAAATCATCCACACTGGACGATATCATAGCAAGGCGAACAAGATTCAAGGAGGTAAATGACAAGTTCCCTCTGCCGATCGCCGTTTCGTCCCCGTTCACATTACCCATGACGCGCGTTCTGCAGCCCATGTAGCATGCCTCGCTCTCCGGTGTGCCGTTATCGTACTGCGCATTGAACGGAGCATCGAGAAAGGCAAAGTTAGGGAACAGCCGCTGCGCTGTCGTTTGCAAGGCAAGCTGGTACAGATCGTAGTTCGGATCAGCAGGATCGAAGTTGACGCCTTTCTTCACTTTGAATATTTGAATCGGGAAGATAGGTGTTTCTCCTCTACCAAGACCGGCCTGCGTTGCGAGAAGAAACTGTTTAATCAGCATTCTCCCCTCCACAGAGGTGTCCGTGCCATAGTTCAATGAAATGAACGGTACCTGCCCACCGCCTCTAGAATGCATCGAGTTCGCATTATGAATGAATGCCTCGCAGGCCTGATATACGTCACGCTCCGTTAGTCTCCACGCCTCTGTCTCTAGATCGAAGTCCGCTTGCAGCGGAAGTGATTCCATATAGCGAATATGGCGATTGAATGTCTTGCGCACATAAGGGGCTACATCATAATCGAACATCGGATACGCCTGTCCGCCATGCTGCTGGTTCTGGTTCGCCTGCAATATAATCGATGCCAGCGCAAGCGCGCTCTTAATATCCTGCGGCTCGCGCATATATCCATGACCTGTGTTGAACCCCTGCTTCAACATCTTGCCCAGAGGAATCTGGCAGCACGTTGTCGTACCGGAGGCATAGAAATCAAGATCATGTGGATACATCAGGTTCTGCTCCACTGCATCTCTTACGTCTGCAGACAGCAGATGTTGAACCGCATACCAGCGTGCGCTTTCGCTAGCGATCTTCCCCATCATACCCATTGGCGATCTTCCATCTACATTCGCATTTTCCTGCATCAGATCCTGATTGCCACCGTCAACAATCTCATGCAGCGATGCCGTCAACCGTTCTGTGCTGGTCCGTTTGCTCCGATCCCATACTGCGTTCGTCCGTTTCATGGATACCATCGTCATATCAACTCATTCCTTTCTCTTTATGTACCATCATTTTCAGTGCAATTTGTCTATGTCAACTATATCTAGTGTTGTTATTTGAAAATGAGCACAATATGTATTATGAACGAACTCTTTTTCTCACAATATGAGATTCATCACGGACAAATGGCCGCCCATGCAAAAAGCGCCCACAATCGCCTCTACAAGGCGGTTACGAGCGCTTATGTTCCATATGGTGGGTATTTCTGCCTGACCCTTACGATGAAGCCTGCGCCTCTGGGAACGAAGGTGCAGCAAATTCATCACCAAAAAACAAGTCATCCAGAGAGCTTAATGTGCCATCCTCTTCGACCTGGTAAACTGACATTTTGTCCCCGTTCACCGTCAGCTCTATATAACATCCCCAGCAATAAAATTGGTGGGAACCAATTTTCCCGATTTCTTTGGAATTGCAATTCGGGCATCGCAACATCGTATTCACCATTCCGTCCATTGACTAATTTGTTCGTACCGTTCAGGTTATCCGCCATCCTCGAAGATGATAACATCTGATCCCCATTTCAAGCGGCTTGTCCCATCTATCCGCCGTCTGCCTTCCAACAAGTCAGACAGCAAACCGTCTGAAATTTCCAGACCTGTTACTTGGTTACCCATATTTGGCTGAAAATAAACATCGGCGACCCATCCTAATTGCGATCCTTCACTTGTCATGACAGGCAAATCCTTCAACGCTCCATTCCCTGTCAAGAAAGCCCTCTCTATATGGATAGCCTCCGTATGCCGGATGGCTGTATCATTCGCGATCATTATTGCATCCTCACCACAAGCCGTTACCTCTTCCCAGCTCACAGAAGGAGGTGGTGATCCCTTGCGGGAACGACCTTCAAGCTCTATATGTGTGATAGTCCAATCATTCGAAATGCGGATATCCTTTACCTTGGTCAACCGCTTCCCCGTCTCGATTCCGTATACGGGAAGGCCGATTAGTTCCAACAGCTTCATATCGGGGCCCCCTCTTCAGCTAACGGCATTCACTTCCAAATGCAGGACGTTCCTCATCAGAATCAGGGAGATTCTCATTTCACGTACGTCCCCGGCCAACATGCCGCGTTATCTTCAAACGCCCCTCCTTTCACGCTGTGACAGTTCCCTTACTGTCTAGTACGAACACGTGATACGATGGTTGCAATTTGTTGCGCAGCGCAAGCAGCCTCTTCCCTAGTATTGCCCAAACCGAAGCTGAATCGTACAGCCGTTCTCTTGCGCTCATCTGGTAAATCCATAGCCTCTAGCACATGCGACAATTCAAGCGAGCCTGATGTGCAGGCAGATCCGCTCGAAGCCATAATTCCCGCCAAGTCCAAATTCATCAGCATTGTCTCCGTAGGCACATCCAAGAAACTAACATTCAATATATGCGGCAAATGCTCAGTAGGATGGCCATTCATGACCACTCGATCGCCGAGAACTGCTGACAACTCTGTCCACAGCGTGCTGCGCACCTGCGCTAGTTCCTCCAGCTTCGCTGTAAGTGAGCCATTCGCTATCTCCATTGCCTTCGCCATTCCGGCAATCCCTGCTGCATTCTCCGTCCCTGCTCTGCGCTTGCGTTCTTGGCTTCCACCATACAGCAGAGGATCCCAGTGAACACCTGCGCGAGCATAGAGAACGCCTACTCCCTTGGGGCCATTAATCTTATGGGCAGAGAAACTGGCGAAGTCAACCGGCAAAGCGCGCAGTTCGAGCTTCAAATGGCCGAGCACCTGAACAGCATCCGTATGCATCAGAATGCCACGCTCACGTGCCAAGCGACCAATTTCTTCTATCGGCTGAAGCGTGCCCACCTCGTTGTTGCCATACATGACACTAATGAGACAAGTATGCGGGCGCAGTGCAGCTTCAATTGCCTCAACCGATACTCGACCCATCTGATCCGGCGCAACATAAGTAACCTCGAAGCCCAACTGCTCCAAGCGCTCGCACGCATGCAGCACTGCATGATGCTCCAATTGAGTCGTCACGATATGCGGCTTGCGTGCGGATGCATCGCCACTGCTACCTTGCTGAGCAGCAGTTTCTGAAGATTGCTGCAGCCAGGCAGACCATGCTGCACCGAAGATGGCAGCATTATCCCCTTCCGTTCCTCCACTCGTGAAGACAAGCTCCTGCGGCTGGCAGCCCAACTGGACGGCAATATGATCGCGAGCTTGATTCAAGGCGAGCTTCGCTTCACGTCCGAACGCATGAACGCTGGAAGCGTTTCCGAACACTTGATGCATACTGTCGGTCATGGCTTGAAGTACGTCCGGATGAAGTGGAGTCGTCGCTGCATGGTCAAAATAGATGCGTTCCATTGTATTCCCTCGTTTCTGCTAATCCGTATGACAAATAACAATATCAAACTTCTCTCTCAAGATAAGTGGTCGTCAACCTATAGCTTGCTGTCCATCCATCGTCTAGATATAGAACATGTAGCTGTCCTGACTTCCCACATCCTTATAGTTAACCAGATCGGCAAGAGTCGTGGAATCAAGTACCTGCGCAATGCTGTCCCGGATACGCAGCCACAAGTCACGCTTAGCCGGATCATCCTCTTCCGTGAAGTCGACTGGGGAGATTGGCCCTTCCAGCACGCGAATAATTTCACCTGCTGTAATATGTTCAGGAACGCCTGCCAGTATATAGCCGCCGTATGCGCCGCGAATACTCTTAACCAATCCAGCATTGCGTAGCGGCGCAATCAGCTGCTCCAAATAATGCTCGGACAGTTGGTTCTTCTCTGCAATACTCTTTAGCGACGTTGGGCCTTCTCCACAGCTCTTTGCCAGCTCCATCATAATCGTCAGGCCATAACGGCCTTTCGTTGAAATTTTCATATTATACACCTCATAGTTTTATTATCGTATAAATCCAATGTATTCCGATTAAGGTTCCCTGTATATCGTAACATAACTCTTCTCTTTATGGACAATAAACTGATGTGCTATTCCCGAATTATTTCCATTTGCTTGAAAATTCCTTGACATCATCTCTTATTTCCGGTATACAAGCCCTTATGGTACAATACTAAAGGAAGTGAATAAAACTCACTTTTGTATCAAGCCTGTATTAGTTTCAAGCTATTATGATAAAATCGCGAGCCGATAGCCATTATCGCAAGGCCATTCTTACAGCTCGCAGCAAAGACGGTGATACCATGACAAACTCTAATGCGAACACTCGCGTCGTCGTCGGCATGTCGGGCGGCGTAGATTCCTCGGTGACAGCACTGCTGCTTAAGCAACAAGGCTACGATGTCATCGGCATATTTATGAAAAACTGGGACGACACTGACGAGTTCGGACAGTGTACAGCCGAAACCGACGCGGAAGATGTTCGCCGCGTATGCGAACAAATCGGCATCCCTTATTATACGGTGAACTTCGAAAAGGAATATTTCGATAAGGTCTTCACCTATTTCTTAGACGAATATCGTCACGGTCGTACGCCAAATCCAGATGTAATGTGCAACCGTGAGATCAAATTCGGTGAATTCCTGCAGAAAGCACTCGATCTGGGTGCAGACTATCTAGCGACAGGCCATTACGCGCGTGTCCTTCATGAAGACGGCAAGCATACGCTGCTGCGCGGTGTGGACGGGAATAAGGATCAGACTTATTTCCTTAATGCGCTGAACCAAGAACAACTAGCGAAGGCTATGTTCCCGATCGGCCATCTACCGAAGCCGGAGGTTCGCCGCATTGCAGAAGAGGCAGGACTAGCCACTGCCAAGAAGAAAGACAGCACCGGCGTATGCTTCATCGGTGAACGCAACTTCAAGCAGTTCCTGAGCCAGTACTTGCCTGCACAGCCTGGACAGATGATTGACATCCGTACAGGCGAGGTGAAGGGCCGCCATGATGGGCTTATGTATTACACGCTAGGTCAACGCCAAGGCTTGGGCATAGGCGGCTCAGGCAACGGAGAGCCATGGTTCGTTGCTGAGAAGGACTTGGCCAACAATGTTCTGTATGTGGTACAGGGCGATGATCACCCAAGCCTCTATTCCACAGGGCTCGTTGCATCTCAGGTCAACTGGATCGAAGGCGATATGCCAACTGAACCGATCCGCTGCACAGCCAAATTCCGTTACCGTCAGCCTGACCAAGGAGTTACTCTCCAGAAGAATGCGGACGGAACAGTTGAGGTAACATTCGACGTCAACCAACGCGCTGTAACACCTGGACAAGCAGTCGTCTTCTATGATGGCGACATTTGCCTGGGCGGTGGCACGATTGATGTCGTCCACAAATTGCAGGCGTAACACCCAGCAGGATTGCTGAACGATACAGGGGGTTATCCCGCACTGTGAAATTTCCACACGGTGCAGGATAACCCCCTTCGTCATTGGGTCTAAATGCTTGATGCTGGATTCAGCATCGCATCATGGCTGGTTGCCGCCCCCAGCTTCTTCACATGAAGTCGCGCAATCCGGAAATGATCCGTTTCCTCAATGATGAATTCATACTCAAAGGCGCCTTCCACCCGAGTTCGCAGCCCCACTCTCGGAGGCACCTCCACCATGGCGTACATCCAGCCGCCAATTGTATCATAATCCTCGGAAGAAATATTCGTCCCGAAGTACGCATTCACTTCTTCAATCAGCAAACGTCCATCAATCGAATAATTGGTTTCATTTTTCTTCTCAATTTGCGGACGCTCTTCATCAAATTCATCCTGAATCTCGCCAACGATCTCTTCCATAATATCTTCTAATGTGACCAAACCGGCTGTCCCACCGAATTCATCAATAAGCAGCGCGATTTGCACCTTATTTTTCTGCATCAGTTTCAACAAGGCACTAATTGACATCGATTCTGGGACACTTAACATTGGCCGAACAATCGTATGAATGCTCTCCAAATCATCAGGAGCCTTCACAATGTCGCGAATATGGATAAAGCCGATAATATTATCCTTATCGTTATCGCATACCGGATAACGAGTATGCATTTCCGTCAGCACTTTGGTCTTGTTTACTTCAAATGAATCCTCTGCATACAAACAGACCATATCGGTTCTTGGAATCATAATTTCCCGTGCATGCGTTTCCGTAAAGTCGAAAATGTTGTCTACAAGTGCCAATTCAGTATTATCAATGAGACCGCTCTTATGGCTTTCCTTCACTAGGATACGAATCTCTTCTTCCGTATGAGCTGATTCATGCTCAGAAGCCGGCTCGATGCCGAATACCTTCAGCACCATATTAGCCGTACCATTCAATAGCCAGATGAACGGATACATCACTTTGTAGAATAAGCTTAATGGTCCTGCAGTCCACAATGCTACACGTTCCGATTTGCGTATCGCAAGCGTCTTAGGCGCAAGCTCGCCGAGAACGATATGCAGCACGGTAATGATAATGAAGGCGATAGCAGTAGATATCGATGTAATCACCGCATTACTTGCACCAAGTGCCGTCAACGGTTCATACAGCAGCTGTGCGACAGTCTTCTCCCCGATCCATCCGAGACCAAGAGAAGCAAGCGTAATTCCCAATTGGCAAGCAGACAAGTAAGCATCCAAATGCTCTGTCACATGCCGAGTCAGCTTCGCTTTCGCATTTCCCTCCTGCACGAGCGTATCCAGTCGACTTCCGCGCACCTTCACCATCGCGAACTCTGCCGCAACGAAAAAGCCATTCAAAAATACTAATAGCAGTACAAACAACAATCCCCAAAATATCGGTAACGGATCACTACTCACCCGATCTCCTGCCCACTCCCACTTCGAAACGGACAGGAACACCTCCCCATACAATAAAATAAAGACATATATATATTATATAAGAAAATACATAAGAATCCTACTCCCATACGCCTCATCGTTGAACATATGAGAATTAGCGGGATTTGTTGTCTTTATGTATATTCTTTCTTTATATCGTCCTATCACCATTTTTGTTGAATATGAATCGGAACAATCAGCCTGCGATTTCGCGAAATTATTGCTCAACCGCGTATCGAACTGCTTCATTTAACAGCTCAAGTATATAAGCATCATCGCAAATATATAAAATATTTTGACCTTCTCTGCGATATCTGACGAAGCGATATGCACGAAGTGTTTTCAACTGATGAGATACTGCCGATTGTGATAATTGCAGAGCGTCAGCGACTTGATTTACGGCGCATTCCTCACGCGCAAGAAGTGACAATATTCGAATACGTGTCGGATCACCCAACGCTTTGAACGTTTGCGATACCCGCTCCAGTACATCTGCATCCAAATCTTTTCCCAGGAAATAATTCATCTTCTTCTTCTCCTTTGTGTTGTTCATCTATATCTGGCTGCTTATGCGTGGGAACGAGATGAACATACCTACATATGTATGGCACTGTTGCCTGTAGGTTATGACAAAGCGAAGAAAAATAAACATGGATTCCGTAGGAATCCATGCCAATTGATTTAGAGCATGCATGAAGCCTGCTCCTACACAGCAGGAAGTGGCGTAGGAGTAGGTTCTGCATATCCCTCTTTGTATTTGGTATCAATAGCTTGGCGGATGTCTTTGACCAACTTCCCGTCCCTCAGCATGAGGGAAGCCTCTACGGCAATATCAAGGCACACACCACAGCGAGTGCCGTGATCATCCCATTCGATCTTCGCCTCTTCCTTCGAGGCGACGAAGCAATTCAAATTGCTCTGGTGGCCAGCTACTTCTCCGCAGCCGCAATAACAAGGAATATATTGAAGTAATTCACTGTTCGTAGCAGCCAGTTGATAAATTTGTCGCATTTCCTTCTGTTTGTCATTCAAGAAAGGCGGAAGTTCGGCAACCGATGCCGTCGTTTGACGCAGATCGCCATTTTTCATCAGACGTTCATGATCTCCTGATGCTTGTCCGGCATGTTCTGCGCCTTCTTTGCCCGCAGGAGAACTGCCACAGCCTGCGACAATTGTTAATGCGATAAGACCAATAACCAATGAAAATGGTGCGAGTCGATTCAGACGATGTCCTTTGTTTCTGTTAGCTCTGTGCCTACGAATGAACATGAAAATACCTCCATCAAAGTATTCATTTCAAATTCAGTACAGGTCTGTCTACATTAAACGTACTAAACGTCGCCTCGCCCATGCGAGCCTCTTCTCCGCTCTTGGTTGATGCGCATCTTCGCTTCTGTCCCCTGCTCGTTCGCCATAAAGAATACCCGCTTCTTGATCAGGTCAGGCAGGTATTGCTGCTCTACATAGTGTCCTGGGTAGTCGTGAGGATACTGATAGCCCTTGTGTCCGAGCTTGTCCGCGCCTTTATAATGGGTATCTCGCAAATGCAATGGCACTTCAGCAGTCTTAATATCTTCAAACGCCTGCATGACGCGAGCAATGGCAAGCGGTATCGAGTTGGACTTCGGACTTTCTACCGCGAATAAGATAGCTTGTGCCACGATGTACTTCGACTCCGGCCAGCCGATTCGATGATAGGCCTCCAATGCGCTCACAGCCTGCACCATTGCTTGCGGGTTCGCCAATCCGATATCCTCGCTGCATGCAACGGTTAATCTGCGAATGAACGTCATTGGATCCATGCCCAGCTTCTCGACCGCATACAGGAACCAGTACAATGCCGCATCACTGGAGCCGCGAATACTCTTGTGGAAGGCGGACAAGACGTCATACTGTACAGATTCATCTGCCTGCACAGTCGGCCGCCGAACGGATTCTTCCGCCACTTCCAGCGTAATGTGGACTGTCCCGTCTTCCTCCGGTGTCGTCGTCATTGCCGCCATCTCCAGCGCGTTCAATGCACGGCGTATGTCACCATTCGCCATGGAAGCGATATGCTCAAGCGCATCCGGGTCTGCCTGAATCGGCATGAAGCCAAGCCCACGCTCCTTATCCACCAAAGCACGCTTCATCGCCATCAGCGAGTGCTCCTTCGTAAGCGGCTTTAATTGGAACAAGGTCGAACGACTGATCAACGCTCCATTTACATGATGGAATGGATTTTCCGTTGTTGCGCCGATGAATATAATCGTCCCCTTCTCAACGGCAGGCAGCAAGGCATCCTGCTGCGATCGATTGAAGCGATGAACCTCATCCAAGAACAGAATGGTCTTGGTGTTGTACATCTTCTTGTTCGTATCCGCCTGTTCAATTACGGCTCGAACATCCTTAACTGATGCATCGACAGCATTTAAACGAACGAATTCACCCTTTGTCTGCTCCGAGATGATATTCGCGAGCGTTGTCTTGCCGCAGCCTGGGGGGCCATACAGTAATATCGAGGAGACCCGATCCGCTTCAATCGCTCTCCGCAGCAGTCTCCCCGGACCTACAATATGTTCTTGGCCGATATATTCTTCCAATGTTCTTGGCCGGATTCGATCAGCCAGCAATCGCATCGTCGGATGCTGCTGTTCTTCCCCATAAGAGAATAGATCCATATCTGTCACCACGAATTACAAGTCTGCCAGCATATCGCGAATCACGACACTGACCATAATAAGCCCGGCTACCGGCGGTACGAATGCGTTACTGGATGGCGGCTGCTTCGCCTTGCGAATATCAGGGGCAGTATCCGGTACGATGCGCTCCGTAACATCCTCACGCGGCTTGATCGGCTCCTCTGTAGAGAACACAACCTTGACCCCTTTGCGAATGCCATCCTTGCGCAGCTTTTGCCGAATGACGCGGGCAATCGGGTCGTAAGATGTCTGCGAAATGTCAGCCACTTGGAAGCGTGAAGGGTCCATCTTGTTCGCCGCACCCATGCTGGAAATGATAGGTATTTTACGTTTCAAACATTCTTTGATCAAGTGAATTTTATATACAATCGTATCTGATGCATCGACAACATAATCTAGCTCATACTTGAACAGTTCCTCATAGGTTTCTTCCGTATAGAACATGTTAAGCGCGATCGCGTCACAATCTGGATTAATTAGCTTAATCCGCTCACGCATCAACTCCGCCTTCTTCTGACCTACTGTTGTCGTCAAGGCGTGAATTTGCCGGTTAATGTTCGTAATATCGACTGTATCTTTATCAATGAGAATAATTCGGCCTACACCGGTGCGTGCCAATGCCTCTGCAGCCATTGAGCCGACACCGCCGATTCCTAGAACTGCGACTGTGCTGTTTTTCAGCTTCTCTAATCCTTCAGGTCCAATTGCGAGTTCCGTACGTGAAAATTGATGCAGCATAACGTCCTTTTCCTCCTGCGTCTCATTATCCATGCATGGTTTATGCATCGTGTGATGTGCAATATTTGCACGTCAATTGGCACACTTCTGCACAAATGGCAACACTTCTGCACAAAAAGCCATCATGCATCAAGTTCGCATCTTAGATGCTTAATCTACTACCTTCTATCGTACCATAGACGGGCTCAAGAACATAGCGGAACGCCCCTTGCCCAAGCATCCGCTAGATAGGAATTTCGGGCGAGGGGCGTTATATGCTAACAGCTTCTTTTCAGCCGTCCGGCTTATTGCTCTTCGTTATTCTCTTGAGTCTTCTCTTCTTTTTCTTTCTTCTTGTACGTCGACTTAATATGCAAAACATCCAACTGAGACTTATCGACTACGTTAGGCGCATCTGTCATCAAGTCTGTTGCGCTTGCCGTTTTCGGGAATGCGATCGTCTCGCGCAAGTTCGTACGTCCTGCAAGCAGCATTACGAGGCGATCCAAGCCGAATGCAATACCGCCGTGTGGAGGCGTACCATATTCGAAGGCATTCATCAAGAAGCCGAATTTTTGTTGTGCTTCTTCTGGTGTGAAGCCAAGCGCCGCGAACATCTTCTCTTGTACATCGCGGTTGTAAATACGCATCGAACCGCCGCCGATTTCATAACCATTCAAGACAAGGTCATAAGCTTGAGCGCGGATTTGGCCTGGATCAGTATCGAACAATGCCAAGTCTTCGTCCTTCGGACGTGTGAACGGATGGTGTTCCGCTACATAACGCTTCGCTTCTTCGTCGTAGCCAAGCAATGGGAAGTCAACAACCCATGCGAACTTGAACGCACTGTCATCGATCAGGTTCAAGCGGCGACCGATCAAGAGACGAAGGTTGCCGAGCACATCGTACACCACTTTACGCTTGTCCGCAGAGAAGAGCAGCAAGTCTCCCTCTTCTGCGCCTGTACGCTCACGAAGGGATGCGATTTCTTCCTCGCTCATGAACTTCACGATCGGACCGCGGAATTCGCCGTCCTTCACTTGAATCCAAGCCAAGCCTTTCGCACCATAGCGTGCTGCATACGGTGCCAAATCGTCGATGTCCTTACGGCTCCATGTTCCGCAGCCTTTCGCATTCAGGACTTTAACAACGCCGCCCTTTTCGATTACTGACGCGAACACCTTCACACCGCTGTTTTGAACGATATCACACACATCCACAAGCTCAAGGCCGAAGCGAAGATCCGGCTTATCGGAGCCGTATTTCTCCATTGCATCTTGATACGTAATGCGTTGGAATGGCGTAGGAATATCTACTCCTAATGTTGTCTTGAACAAACGAACCATCAATTGCTCCATCATTTCATGCAATTGCTCTGTAGACATGAAGGACGTTTCGATGTCCACCTGAGTGAATTCTGGTTGACGGTCTGCACGCAAGTCTTCATCGCGGAAGCAGCGCGCAATCTGATAGTAACGCTCAACGCCGGATACCATAAGCAGCTGCTTGAAGATTTGCGGCGATTGCGGCAATGCATAGAATTCACCTGGATGCACACGGCTTGGTACTAGGTAGTCACGTGCGCCTTCTGGCGTAATCATTGTCAAGATTGGTGTTTCTACATCGATGAATTCATTCTCTTCCAGGAAATCACGGAATACTTTCGTTGCTTTGGAACGAAGCATCAGTGTCTTTTGCATTTCCGGACGACGAAGATCGAGGTAACGATATTTCAAACGAAGGGACTCATCAATTTCAATGCCGTCTTCGATGAAGAATGGTGGGTTCTTCGCTGCATTTAAGATTTCAATTTCCGTTACGCGTACTTCAACATCGCCTGTCGGCAGGTTCGGGTTCACCGTTTCTGCATCGCGTTCAACGACTGTACCGCGGACAGCAAGCACATACTCGTTACGCGCACGATCTGCAATGTCGTGAGCCTCTTGAGAGAAATCAGGGTTAAATACGACCTGTACAAGACCACTTCTGTCGCGCAAATCGATAAATAATACCCCGCCCAAGTCACGACGACGTTGTACCCATCCATTCAGGGTAACCGTTTCGCCAATTCGTTCTTTTGTAATTTTTCCGCACTGATGCGTTTTGTACATCATAGGATGCACGCTCCTCACATTAATATAGTTCATCCATTTACGAATGGAATTGAGCCTAGTTAAGCTCTTTCGATTGCTTCAGCCAATTGCTCCAGCTTCACGAACTGCTGCTCTCCTGTTTCCAGATGCTTCAACGCGATCTCTCCACGTGCCAATTCGTCATCGCCGAGAATTCCTGCATACCGAGCCTTCATGCGATCGGCTGATTTCATTTGCGCCTTCATCTTGCGTCCTTGGTAGTCCTTCTCGGCAGCGATGCCAGCTGTACGCAATGCGTACAACAGCTTCGTCACCTCATCCTCTGCTTGTTCACCAAGTCCTACGAGATAAATATCAAGCGGCGGCTGCTCATTGCAGGCAATGCCTTGCTTATCAAGCAGAAGCACAATTCGCTCCATCCCGATACCGAAGCCAATACCTGTCTGCTCAGGACCGCCGATATCAGCGACTAGACCATTGTAGCGGCCTCCGCCCCCTACGGTATCAATGGCTCCAATCCCTTGGGCCTTATATTCGAATGCCGTATGCGTATAGTAATCCAAGCCGCGCACAAGACGGTGGTTCACTTCATACTCGACGCCCATCGCCGTTAAGTGCTGCTTCACCTTCTCGAAGTGTGTTGCACATTCTTCATCCAAGCTGTCCAGAATCGATGGTGCATTCGTGAACTTGTCCTGATCGACCTTACAGTCGAGCACACGCAGCGGATTACGTTCCATCCGGGATTGACAATCCTTGCACAGTGTCTCCTTCATCGGCATCAGGAAGCCAAGCAAAGTCTCGCGGTAAGCTGCACGGCTCGGTGCGTTGCCGACAGAGTTAATCTCGACGCGAACACCGCTCAAGCCAATATCCTTCATGAACTGATAGCCAAGAGCAACAATTTCAGCGTCTAAGCTAGGATCAACAGACCCGAAGGCTTCCACGCCGAATTGGTGGAACTGGCGATAGCGACCGGCCTGCGGGCGTTCATACCGGAACATCGGCCCCATGTAATACAGCTTCGTCAAGTCCGGTTCACCATACAGCTTGTTCTCTACATACGAGCGAACTACGCCTGCAGTATTCTCTGGACGCAGTGTCATGCTGCGGTCGCCCTTATCCCGGAACGTATACATTTCCTTCTCAACGATATCCGTTGTTTCACCAACACCACGCTCGAACAGCTCAGTCTGTTCGAAGATTGGAGTCCGGATTTCCTTAAAGTTGAAACGACGGCAGATATCCCGAGCTTTTTGCTCAACCGTTTGCCAAATTTCAACCGTGCCAGGCAGCAAATCCTGCGTACCCGTAGGTTTTTGATATGCCATGAGCGCTAACCTCCTAATCGTTTTGTCTATAAAATAAAAAATCTCCCGCCCCGCAAATGATTCATTTGCAAAGGGACGAGAGATGGTATGTTCCATTCACCCGTGGTGCCACCCACATTCCGCAATCGTAAGCACTGTGCCCTATAACAGCTGCACATCGAAATCTCCGATTACGCTTCATTCACGTGTAACGTACGTCATACGCCATACGGCTACTTGGACATTAGGTGTCCTACCTTGAGAGCTCAATGCTTTATCCAAGATCGATGCTTCTCGCTTCGCCGCAGGTTCTCGAGGATGTCATTCATCCGTCCATCATCAAGGTTCTTCCAGCCGTGGAACCTCTCTCTGCATATGTGGGTACGAATTACTTGTTCCTGTCATCAAATCATCATTTTCATTTACATGTAAAGTCGGAATATAAAGAACATTGTAAGGATGTAGCACGCTAAAGTCAAGAAAAAAACCTACATCACTGTAGGTTTATCAATAAGATATATTATTAAAAGGGGGTCATGTCTGTTATTATAGGTATCCAATGTTAAGGAAACATGAAACAAAGATTACAATAAGATTACAAAAAATAAAGCGCTTTATTTCTGGCTCTTCCTCTCCAACATCAAAGCAAAAAAATACGCCCCAAAAGGGCGCATTCACTGGCCTGATGCAGACTTCGATTAGTTTACCGCTTCATGCCTTCGCCATTTCGACGTGTCGCTTGCCTGTGCTCTTCCTCTTGCTGCAATGCCGCAGCGGATTCACGCAGCGACTGCATTCCTGACAAGCAGCTGTACTGGATTGCTAACTGATGCAGGGACTGGCGCATCGAATCGCTCCTTTGCCTTGTGCGTCACAGAAGTGCCAGTTCTAGTATAGCCAGCCAGGTAGCTGTTATTCGGTACGGCTGTCGACGACTAGCGTAACCGGCCCATCATTAATAAGATGCACATCCATCATGGCTCCGAACTTCCCAGTCGCAACTTCCAACCCTAGTGTACGGAGACGTTCATTGAATAAATCATATAGTGGTTCAGCCTGCTCAGGACGAGCCGCTGCCATGAAGTTCGGGCGTCTTCCCTTCCGACAATCCCCGTATAGGGTAAACTGAGATATCGATAAAATGCTGCCGCCTACATCCTGCACTGAGCTGTTCATTTTGCCAGATTCATCTTCAAAAATACGAAGACCTGCAAGTTTATCCGCCATCCATTCGATATCTCGATCTGTATCGTCGTGTGTAATGCCCACAAGAAGCATTAAACCCTGCCCAATGCTGCCAACTGTTACTCCATTAACATCCACATGCGCCTCCTTGCAGCGCTGTACAACTACTTTCATGTCGTCATCCTCCTTGCAGTCCCATATTGCGGTCACAACACGCAGGGGGCGGCTTGTTAGTTAAGCGTTCCTGTCATCCGCCATTTTATCCTTCTATTCCCAACGTCCCTGCATGTAAAAAGGCAGCGAATTATTGCATAATTCGCTGCACTGTATATACGTCTTTTACTCGTTTGATCTTCTCTACTACAGACTGAAGATGATCCGTATTCCGAATGAGAATCGTCATATGAATCATCGCCAGCTTATTACGGTCAGAACGGCCTGATACTGCTGCAATATTGGTCTTGCTCTCGGATACAGCCTGCAGCACTTCGTTCAAGAAGCCACGTCGATCCATCCCGGTAATCTCGATATCGACACTATAATTCGCCTCAGCAGACTCTCCCCACTCCACATCAATCATCCGTGCAGCGTCTTCGCCATCCGTTGTCGATACGACATTCACGCAATCTGCCCGATGGACAGATACGCCTCTTCCGCGGGTTACATAGCCGACAATATCGTCCCCCGGCACTGGATTACAGCACCGAGCAAAGCGAACGAGGAGATTGTCGATTCCCTTAACGGTAATGCCGTGAGTCGGACGATGCTTGCGAACAGGCTCCTTCTTGACTTCCTTCACTTCATGCGTCAATTCAATCTGACTTGCTTCCTCAGCTTCCTTGCGCATCTTCTCCGTCATGCGGGTGCATACCTGCGCTGCAGTAATCCCGCTGAAGCCTACGGCAGACATCATATCTTCTATATCGTTGAAGTTGAATTTCTTGGCTGCTTCCATCAGCTTCTCATCAGCCATCCATACGGATGTCTCGAGCCCAAGACGCTTCAGTTCACGTTCAATGGATTCCCGGCCCTTCTGCACATTCTCTTCTCGCTTCTCCTTCTTGAACCATTGCTTAATCTTGGAGCGCGCATGCGAAGATTGTGCGATCTTAATCCAGTCCGGGCTAGGACCATAGGAATGCTTTGAAGTTAAGATCTCAACGATATCCCCGGTCTTCAGCTGATGATCAAGCGGTACGATCCGTCCATTCACCTTCGCACCGATCGTCCGATTTCCAACTTCCGTATGGATGCGGAAGGCGAAGTCGAGCGGTACTGAACCGGATGGAAGCTCAATAACTTCTCCCTTCGGCGTAAATACAAATACGAGATCGGAGAAGAAGTCCATTTTGAGCGACTCAACAAATTCCTGGGCATCCTTGGTTTCCTGCTGCAAATCCAAAATTTCACGTAAGAAGTGCATCTTCTCTTCGAAGCTGCCGCCAATCGTGCCATTCCCCTCTTTGTAGGCCCAATGAGCCGCTATACCGTACTCGGCCGTACGGTGCATGTCCCAAGTGCGAATCTGAACTTCCGTAGGCTCGCCCGTAGGTCCGATGACCGTTGTATGCAAGGACTGATACATGTTCGTCTTCGGCATCGCAATATAGTCTTTGAATCTACCTGGCATCGGTTTCCACAGTGTGTGGATAATCCCTAAGGTCGCATAACAGTCTTTAATATTGTCGACAATAATTCGAATGGCAAGCAAATCATAGATCTCGTTGAATTGCTTGCTCTTCGCCGTCATTTTTTTGTACACACTATAAATATGTTTTGGGCGTCCTGACAGATCAGCTGTAATTCCCATCTCATCGAGTTTTTCTTTGATCCGGGAAATGACATCCGAAATGTACTGCTCACGTTCTGCCCGCTTCTTATGCATCAAATTCGCAATGCGATAATACTGCTGCGGATTCAAATACCGAAGCGCAATGTCCTCCATCTCCCATTTGATCGCGGAAATACCCAGACGATGCGCAATCGGACAGAAAATTTCCAGCGTTTCATACGCGATACGGCGCTGGCTTTCCTCCGACTGATATTTGAGCGTTCTCATATTATGCAGTCTGTCCGCCAGCTTAATGACGATGACTCGAATATCATTGGCCATAGCTACGAACATTTTGCGATAGTTTTCATTTTGCTGCTCTTCTTTAGAGCGGAATTGGATGCGTTCCAGCTTCGTCAGTCCGTCAACGAGCATCGCGCATGTCTCCCCGAACTTAGCTCGCACTTCCTCCAGGGATACGGATGTATCTTCTACGACGTCGTGCAGCAAGGCCGCAACGACAGAGGTAGGATCCATCTGCATGCCAACAACGATGTCTGCAACGGCCAACGGATGCAATATATAAGGTTCACCGGATTTCCGGACTTGTCCGGTATGCGCTTTGTCCGCAAATTCGTATGCATCGCGGATGCGATCGAGATCCGGTTCTTTCATATAGGTCGCAGCTTTCTCAATTAATTGCTCGATACCCATTGGAGTCGACTCGGTTCCTTTCTTCATCCGGGGGCACCTCCCCTAGATTACAGAGTATCCTATAATTATGCCTTTATTCGGTGTCACTCGTCAATGGTTTCCGATCCTTATCATCCGTGAGTGGTGTTTATATATGTCGAAATTTGCAGAATAATCTCGTTTCTTATGGGCATTTGACGTTTTTTTATGCATATCGAGTAAAATGTTGTTGAAATGAAGGGGGCTTAACCTGTAAATTATATAGTTGGGCCTGTTACGGTAATTCAAGAAGTCCGAACTTTTTGAACATTGATTGTTTACACGCCCGAATACAACTACATATTTGAAAAAGGAGTGCATTCGCTTGCAACGCGAAATTCAAGTGCATGAAAAACCTGGCTTCGCTCCAGGACTGCTGCTCAGCATTCAACATTTGTTCGCCATGTTCGGTTCAACCGTGCTTGTACCTAACCTATTTGGGGTCGATCCAGGGATTGTACTGCTGATGAACGGACTAGGTACACTATTCTATCTCATTCTGTGCCGCGGTATGATTCCTGCTTATTTGGGATCGAGCTTCGCCTTCATTTCTCCGGTTATGGTCGTTCTCTCTGGTCATGCGGAGAATTATGCACAAGCACTTGGCGGTTTTATCGTATCAGGTATTATATTTATCGTAGTGGCTCTCATTGTCCAAATGGCAGGCACTCGCTGGCTTGACGTATTGTTCCCTCCTGCAGCAATGGGCGCAATTGTTGCGGTTATCGGTTTGGAGCTTGTACCGGTTGCTGCCAACATGTCTGGCCTCATTCCTGCTGGCCCAGATGCCCCATTGGATGGGAAAGCAGTAACGCTTGCATTGATCACATTGGGTGTGACCGTAATCGGTAATGTTATGTTCCGAGGATTCTTTAAGATTATCCCGATATTGATCGGTATTATTACTGGTTATGTGTCGGCTTACCTTATGGGCTATGTGAATATGGATAAGGTCGTTGAGGCATCGTTCATCTCACTGCCTACGGTTACAACCCCAGAATGGAATATGACTGCCATACTTACCATCATTCCCGCGGCGCTCGTCGTTGTCGTGGAGCATATCGGTCACTTGATGGTAACGAGCAACATTGTAGGAAAAGACTTATCCAAAGAACCTGGCTTGCATCGTTCCTTGCTTGGTAATGGTATTTCTACTGTCATTTCTGGTTTCATGGGTTCCACACCGAATACAACATATGGTGAAAATATCGGCGTTATGGCGCTGACACGCGTATACTCCGTATGGGTTGTCGGCGGCGCTGCTGTATTCGCAGTTTTCCTGTCGTTCTTCGGCAACGTGTCCGCATTGATTGCGAACATTCCTGTTCCCGTTATGGGCGGCGTATCCCTGCTCTTGTTCGGGGTCATTGCTGCATCTGGTCTCCGCGTTCTTGTGGACTCCAAGGTTGACTTCAGCAAGCCGAAGAATCTGCTGCTGACAACCCTCGTCATCGTCATCGGGATCAGCGGTGCCAAGCTCCAGTTCGGTGCTGTTGAATTGAAAGGGATGGCGCTCGCAACTGTGCTTGCGATTGTACTGAACGTGTTCTTCATCATTCTGGACAAGCTTCACTTGTCTAACGAATAATATTGAATCATACAAAAAAATCCCTTGCACGCATCTTCATCTATCACGGAAGAAGAGCGGCAGGGGATTTTTATTATCGTTGCTTCACAAGAGAACGAATTAATATTGAACGAGCGAAATAACGTCGATGCCTTCGCCCAATTTGTCACGGCCGTTCAATTCGCTAAGCTCAATCAGGAATACCGCACCAACGACTTCGCCGCCCAACTGACGAACGAGATCAATCGTTGACTTGATTGTACCGCCCGTAGCGAGCAGGTCATCTGCGATAAGCACTTTTTGGCCAGGCTGAATGGCATCCTTGTGCATAGCAAGCTTATCCTTGCCATACTCCAAGTCATAACCGACCTCAATCGTCTCTCCTGGAAGTTTACCACTCTTGCGGACAGGAATGAAACCAGCTCCGATAGACAGTGCCAATGGAGCACCTACTACGAATCCGCGCGCTTCTGGTCCTGCTACGAGATCAATCTGCTTATCCTTTACGAGTTCATGCATCGCTTCAATGGTCGCCTTGTAGGCTTGACCATCCTTCAACAATGTTGTTATGTCCTTGAAGCTGATGCCTGGTTGTGGGAAATCAGGAATCACCCGAATATGCTGTTTTAAATCCATTAAAAATCCTCCCTTGGAATTATCCAAAAATAATATAGCTTACTTGCAACGCACTTCATCCCAATATGACCATATCCATGCCGCTAATTCCTCAGTCACTGGTTCGTACCAGCGAGATTCCCAGGCTGCTGCGGTCATCCAATCCTGATAGCGCTGTGATTGTTCAAGTGATGTTTTGTTCGGCTGCTGTACAATGCTGTATACGCTGTTGTTCGAAGAAGATGTACAAGTAATAAAGTCCAATTCCTTAAATACTTCCATCAGCATCAGCAGTTCTCGTTCATTCATACGCAATCTCTTCGCAAGCGAAGACATCGTTGACACTTCCATATCCCAAGTGCCGACTCGCTTCAGTTCGCTATATGCATGGGCCATTCGATCACGACTAGGAGTAAACAGCCGCCCGCCTTCCGGCTGGCGCGGGAGTATGGCATGTATTCTTCCTACATTCGGAAGCTGATCTGCCAACCGCTTCAGCTCCCATTCCGATGGAGGGATACTGCACAGCACGAGCTCATGGATATGCTTCGACACATTCCCAAGCATGGATTCATCCGCTGCCCATGCCCAGGAGCTCGGTATGACGGTAGGCCCTTCAAGCTCATCGCTATACAACCAGACGAACGGTTCAGCGGCGTACACTCCTGCTTGCTCTCGTGTCATAAGTAGAGCGCTCGTCTGCGGTTCATCCTGCTCGAGTGTTCTTGCCAACTCAATAGCTGATTCGAGTGGACGAGCAGTTGCGCGACGATCGAATAGCTGTCGTTCTGTAATCTGGATATCCTGCATCATCAACTGCGGCTTGCGCTGTCCATTCCATTCATTGATCGACAGCTCTCCAAGCACATCAACCTGCACATCATTGGCAATTCGGTAGGACAATGCCCCTTTATGAAAGGCCACCGCATCCAATGTAGCACGCTCTTTGCCTAACATCAACTTTAAATGTTGTCCTTCTTTCCCCATCGTGCGCTTATCGCGTACTACCGCGTTGCGAATAACCACACGCGGACTAGGATTGCCCATTCCGAATGGCGCTAGACGCCCTAGTTGTTCAATTACTTCCAGCGGAACATCATCAAGCTCACATTCCGCATCGACTTCCGTGCATGGAATGTAATCATCCTCGGTCAATCTCTCCGCAGCCGTCTTATTCAAGCGTTCCTCCAGCTCGGATAATCGATCGCGATGAATCGTCATCCCGGCGGCAGCCTGGTGACCACCATAGTGTTCGAACACCTCTGCGCATTCCGTCATCGATTCATATAAATCAAACCCTGCAATCGAACGGGCCGAGCCCTTGCAAAGTCCTGATTCTTCATCAATCCCAAGCACGAAGGTAGGCCGATAATAGCGTTCTACAATCTTCGAAGCAACAATGCCGATAACGCCGACATTCCAGCCCTCTGCTGCGAGAACGATGACATTCGGAACCTCGCCTGTATCAGTCATCTTCTCCGTCAACTGTGCCTCTGCTTCCTTCACGATGCCTTCTACGATCTTCTGCCGCTCCTTATTCAATCGATCCAGCTCAGATGCATAAGCGATAGCTGTCTCATCCTCATCAGCCGTTAACAATTGAACCGCGATATCGGCATGATCGAGCCGACCGCTTGCATTAATGCGCGGGGCCATTGAGAAGGCAATACTTGTCGAGGTTACTTCTGTCGGATCTATCGCGCCAATGGTCATCAAAGCGCGAATGCCCGCATATTGGGAACGAGCCATGCGTTTCAATGCTTCCTGAACAATGACTCGATTCTCTCCGAGTAATGGCATCAAGTCAGCCACTGTTCCAATCGCGGCAAGCTCCAGATAATGTTCCGGCACATTGCCGAGTAATGCATGAGCCAGCTTAAAAGCTACGCCCACCCCAGCCAATCCCTTGAATGGGTAGCGGCAATAAGGAAGCTTCGGATTGACGAGGGCATATGCTTCTGGAAGCTGCTCAGGCGGCTCATGGTGATCCGTAACAACGATATCAATGCCAAGCTCCTTCGCATAGGCAACCTGCTCTACGGCACTAATGCCAGTATCGACGGTTACGATAAGCGTACAGCCTTGTGCCTTCGCATCATCAATCGCGCCATTGTTGAGTCCATATCCTTCATTCGCACGATGCGGGATATAGTAATCGAAGTTCGCCTCTAACTCTCTCATCAGGTAAATCATAAGCGAAGTACTCGATACGCCATCCGCATCATAGTCACCGTAAATCCGAATTTTCTCTCCGCTATTTAACGCCCGTCTTATCCGTTCCACCGCTTCTTCCATCCCTGCCATGAGGAACGGGTCATGCAGTTGGTTGACATCAGCATGTAAAAACTGCTGGATCTGCTCCGCAGTGTCAATCCCACGTACGACCATCATACGAGCCAACAATGGCGATAATTTGGCTTCTTGTGCCAATTGACTTACTTGCTCGTCTGACGTTGCCGCGCAGATCCACCGTGAACGTGGATGAAGCATTCTTTATCTCCTTTATTATCCTTATTGTAGCAATGTGGAGGCATCGTCACCACGTGCTTCCTGAGATCGATAAGGGAATCCCGGATCGAATGGATTCACATGCACGAATACATCCGCTACATGGATAAACCGCTGCAATAAATGTTTTTTGACTCGCTTGGCAACCGCATGCCCTTCCGCTACCGTCAAGCGAGGATTGACGCTTATTTTGACATCTACAATCACATAATGTCCGTGCTCGCGCGCTCGCAGCTCATCAACAGTGATCACACCGTCAACGGATTGCACTGCTCGAATAAGTGGATTCGCATCCTCATCATGCAGGACGTGATCCATGGTGGAGTGGATGGAGTCCAGTACGAGCCGGTACCCCATTCGCAGGACGAGCACAGCTACAACAGCACCCGCGATCGGATCTAAATAGAGAAGCCAGCTAATGCCTAGTTTGCCGCCAATCATTGCTCCCCCAACGCCTGCTAGTGCCGCAATAGACGAGTATACATCAGATCGATGCTCCCACGCATTCGCAATTAATGCCTGCGACGATAAGCGCTTGCCCAATCGGAATTTGTACTGGAACATACTCTCCTTCGCTACGATGGACAAAATAATAGCTGCCAGCGCATACCACTCTGGCACGACGACTTGGCCATTCCATATTGACTTAGCCGCAGAGATTGCCAGTTCAATTCCTACGACTAGCAGCAGTACAGAGACGACAATTGCAGCAATCGATTCTGCCTTGCCGTGACCATATGGATGATCTTTGTCTGGAGGACGCTTAGCCGCCTTCAAACCGACTAGAACAGCGAATGAACCCGCTACATCCGAAGCAGAATGAAAGGCATCTGCGATAAGCGCCTGGCTCCCGGACAAAAATCCGGCTATTCCCTTGACTCCAGCTAATAAGATATTCCCGATAATTCCTACCCAGGCTCCGGTCTCCGCCTTGGCAAATCGGTCAGTAGACATGCAGCATCCCTCGTTTGTTTAATCATCATTGTGATCATGGCGGCTTACACAACGCCAAAACCGCGTCACAAACGGACGCGGCTTTATCGTATGTTTCTTAACTCCAGATTATGAGAGAAAAGAAAAACAAATGGTTTCTTTACAAAATAAATTACTTCGCTTCCTGCGGTTTAGCAGAAGCTTTTGGTTTCTTGCTCTCTTTGTTCTTCAATACGACCCACAGCGGGCTTGCAATGAAGATGGACGAGTAAGCACCGAAGCCGAGACCGAATAGAATCGCAAGTGAGAACATCCGGATTGACTCACTACCGAAGATGAACAGGCAGAGCGCCGTTACCAATACAGTCAATACTGTATTGATGGAGCGAGTGAGCGTTTGATAGATACTGTCGTTAACCAAATGAGCCAAGTCATCCATACTCTTGATCTTCGAAAAACGTAAATTCTCACGAATCCGGTCAAAAATAACGATCGTATCGTTAATGGAATAACCGATGATCGTCAGCACCGCAATAATAAACGGCAGCGTGACCTCCAACCGGAAGATGGAGAACAAGCTGATAACCATAAATGCATCATGCAGCAGGGCGACAACCGCTGATACGGCAAAGCGCCACTCAAAGCGGATGCTGACATAGATAATAATCCCGATACTCGCGATCAATACAGCGAGCAGTGCATTACGCTGCAATTCACGGGCAATCTCTACATCAACCGTATTGATTTCCATGGAAGAGCCTTCATCAATCTTCTTCATGTCCGCCTTGAACTGCTTTTCGTGCTGCTCATCAAGAACTTCAGTGAAGCGTACGGTAATACGTTCCGCCCCCATCGTAATCGTAGGTTCTTTTTTGAAATTATATGTTTTCAGCAGTTCTTCCACTTGTGATTTCTCAATTTTCTTAGTTAGGTTGATATCCACATTCGTACCAGAGCTGAAATCAACTCCATAGTTCAATCCGAATATCGATAGAGACAACGCACCGAGAATGGTAATCACGATCGAGAAGATAAAGAAATATTTACTCTGATGAACAAAGTTGAATGTTCCCTTAAAGCGCACGGATTTCACTCTCCTTTACGCCAAAATATCCTGGCTTGCTCAATAACTTCGATTTCGCAAGCAGATGTAGGAACACACGAGACAAGAATACGTTTGTGAAAATACTGCAAATGACTGTCATCATCAAGATGAGTGCGAAGCCTTTAACGGAGCTTTCACCCATGATGTACATAACAACACCTGCAATAATCGTCGTTACGTTTGCATCCATAATGGTTCTGAACGAGTTCTTCGAACCAGCCTTGAGTGCGGAGTTAATCGATTTACCACTGCGCAGCTCTTCCTTAATCCGTTCATAAGTAATGATGTTCGCATCGACTGCCATACCGAGACCGAGAATGAATGCCGCAATACCCGGCAATGTCAGTGTAATATCAGCCAACCAGAACAACACCAGCAGAAGCCATGTGAACAAGACGAGCGAGAAGCTCGCAATTACCCCTGGCAAACGGTAAACAAGCAGCATGAACACGAGAATAAGTGCCGATCCGATCAAGCCGGCTTTCACCGTTTGTTCCAACGACAACTTACCTAGTGTTGCAGCAACACTTTGGGAGTATTTTTCTGTCAGTTTCAGCGGCAATGCGCCAAGGTTGATTTTGTCGCGAAGGTCATTCGCTTCCTCAACCGTGCGCTGACCAGTAATCGTCGCCTCTCCACCCGGAATCTCGTAGTTAACAGCCGGATCAGAGATCATATTCTCATCCATGAAGATTGCCAAGTGGTTGCGCTGCTCACCGGCAAGTGAAGCAAGACGTTTCGTCAATTCAGAGAATTTGCCTGCATCCTTCATCTTGATAGCTACAATTGGTTGGTGCAACTCGTTAAATACGACGCTCGCGCCACCCTCCTTGAAGTCTGTTCCCTGCAATTCCACCTTACAGTAGTCCGTGGCTTCCTTGCAGCCGTCAGAACTACGGAAGGTCAGCACCGAAGGCTCCTTTAATTTCTTGCGAACTTCTTCCTCATTCTTCACATCGGCAAGCTTGACACGAATCCGATCCGAACCTTCAATGATGATCTCCGGTTCGCTCGTGCCGTTAGCATCAATACGCTTAGCCAAGCTCTTCGCCGTTTGTTTCAACGCCTCATTTGTAATTTTGCCACCCGATTCAAGCGGCGATGCTTGATACAATATTTCAAAGCCGCCCTTCAAATCGAGCCCAAGACGTATGCTGTTGACGATCGAAGGGCTTGTCCAAAAAATGACGCCTAGCGAAACGACAACGATGAGCAGGAATGCGGTCACCCTTTTCATATCGTCCCTAGTCCCCTTTCATATTCAATATTCCTATTATATCGGCGCTCATTTTTCGCGTCAATTTTAAGAATCATGGCAAACAAACAAAAAAAGGCCTCGCCTTATTAAAAGGGAGCGCCCCGATATGCGGCAACTGTTATATAATTCATAAATTGCGTTGCTTTAAGCGATAAAATGTCATTTACAACCTTATGCAGCGCAGGATCGCTTCCATTTTTTACATACTTCGAACTTACACATTCCCATACATCCTTACCGGTAACGTGCTCGTACCCAATCAAGCGCAATTCTTCTGCTTTGCTCTCACAGCACAGTTCAATTGCCTCGATACGTTCCGCGTCACTAATTAGTTCTGTCATGCCGCATAACTCCCTTCTCCACGTTAGTCATAATTCGACCCTCTCCTCTTGAATTCCTGCTAATACGCAAGCTCTAGGCTGAAAAATCTCCTCAACACATTCGGTATGGTTTGTGGACAACCGCATATGAATGATATTGGGCAGCAATTACGTGTGCTGAAGTTTGCGCGAGAAGAGGGATGCTATTGTCAAAAAATACCTTACAAAAACAAACATTTATTCAAGGAACACTTATTTTATTGGCAGCCGGCATCGTGAACCGCATCCTTGGATTCATCCCACGCATTATGCTGCCGCGCATCATTGGAGCAGAGGGCGTAGGCATTTATCAGTTGGGATACCCCTTCCTCATCGTGATCATTACGTTAATAACGGGTGGGATTCCACTAGCAGTGGCCAAGCTTATCGCGGAGGCAGATGCTACCGGCGATCAACAACGAGTAAAACGGATATTGTCATTGTCACTCAAAATAACGATTGGGGCATCCCTATTATTTTCAGTTGCCTTGCTTGTTCTTGCACCATGGATAACGACGCACGTTCTAACGGACAGCAGAGTATATTATACGTTCATGGTGATGACCCCTATCATTATCGTGATTGCTGCCTCATCCGTGCTTCGAGGGTATTTCCAGGGCATGCAGAACATGATACCAACCGCGATGTCTCAAGTTACTGAGACCATAATAAGGATCTTTACCGTCATTTTATTTGCATATATGGGCTTGCCTTACGGCTTGGAATGGGCGGCCGCTGGCGCCATGGCAGGTGTAGTAATTGGGGAGATCGGAGGATTTGCCGTACTTGCTTGGATGTATTACACGGCTCGCAAACGTCACTCTCAGAGCAGCACTCAACAGCTCAATGCAGTGAAGCAGTCAATTGAAGGTGGACAAGAGCCAACGGGCGCAACTTCTTGCCCAGCTCAGGGCAATGTCTTGCGAAGGCTGCTGCAAATCGCGATTCCTGTTACAGGAGGCAAACTGGTTGGATCTCTGTCCTATTTATTAGAGTCCATCACAATCGCACGCAGTCTTGCAGCAGCCGGTATCATTACCGCAGTCGCAACGGCGCAATACGGAGCACTTCAAGGCATGATTATTCCCATTCTCACCTTGCCAGGAGCACTTACTTACTCTCTTGCGGTCTCACTCGTCCCTGCCCTGTCCGAAGCACTTGGCCGTAGAGATACGACCACCATTCAGAAGCGCATTCATCAGGCTCTCCGGCTTGCGCTCGTAAGCGGAGCACCTTTTGCCGTTGTTATGTTCGTGCTGGCTGTTCCGTTATGTTCTCTGCTATACAATGATGCAACCGTTGCTCCAATGTTGAAATGGATGGCGCCTGTCGCTATTTTCATTTACCTGCAAGCCCCGCTCCAAGCTGCTCTCCAAGCGCTAGAGCGTCCGGGAACAGCTCTCATCAATACCTTCATAGGGGCAATTCTTAAAATTGGATTGATTCTATGGCTCGCGGCAGATCCGAAATTAGGCATTACCGGCGCGGTTATAGCCATCAATGTGAACATCGTTGTCGTAACAACCATGCACGCATATAGTGTCGTTCGCCATGTTGGCCTTAAGCTTCCTTGGCTGGATTTCATCAAGGTTGGAGCCGCAATGATCATTACGGCCGGGTGCATACAAGCGACATATATTCATTTTCCAGGTTCTACGGACGAGCATCTTGTGCTTCGATTCATTATTTCTTGTATTGTTGGGATTGTTGTCTATATTCTGCTTCTTATTATGATGAAATTAATCGATCGCAGTGATCTTTCCCGCTTTCCGTTCTTTCGACGCTTCTTTCATGCGAAGCCTGATCCAAAATAATCTCAGCGCTTGAGCTTGCTCGGGTTGCTATCTACGTAAATATGGCCTTTATGGTCTATGGAACAGAAGAACACTTGCTTAAAATCATAGACACCCTTTTGTTGAATTTGATTCTTTAACCAGAACCGTGTCTTGTCGATGCTTAGCAAATTCTGTTCCTGTACCTTCCCCTCCATAATGAGCGGCAAGGGAAGTGACGTGAATTGATATTGGTGTGCTTCCGGCAGGGCGGGCTGTGTATTGGATGGTTTGGACTTGCTTTCCTTTTGCCCTTCCTGCTTGCTTGCATTCGAGCTCGATGAGTTCTGGTTTGGCTTTTCCTCACTTGCCTTAAATACGGACAATTCCCCTGTTGATTCTAAAATGGCGTAGGTAACATCATTGACGTTGTCGATCCCTTGTCCCCGCAGTTGCAGCATTAAATCATCCAGATTGTATCGCTGCTTCTTCATAACGTCCTGCTGCAGCACTCCATTGGCAATAATAATGCTTGGAGTCCCGTCAAATACTTCGCGCATTTTCGGGCTCTTTAACGTTACGAAGGCAAGTGTAACCTGGATGACGAGCAGTACAATGATCGGAGCAAATTCCACAAGAAGGGGACGCTCTGAATCGTCAATCGTCATTACTGCAATATCTGCAATCATGATCGAGATGACGAGGTCAAAAACAGACAGCTTGCCGATTTCACGCTTGCCCATTACTCGAAGAACAATAAATACCGCAAAATACATCAACACCGTACGAAAAACGACGGTCCAAAGTCCCAAATGTAACGCCTCCCTCGCTGCCGATTGTCGCATTGCGATAGCCGCTTTCATTGGTATTCTGACCGCCGTGATCGTGAAGCATACTGCTTCTTAATTATTGAATTTTTCCCATCCTGTATCTTACAAATGGACAATTGTAATTATAGGATGAACAGTAAAATGTATCCCGTAGAAATCAAAAGCGAGATAATCGTAATCGGCGCACCTATTTTCAAAAAGTCCATATAGCTAAAACCATGACCCTCACGCTGGGCCATACCCGCCACAATGACGTTGGCAGATGCACCTATCAGCGTCCCGTTTCCGCCAAGACATGCACCAAGCGCAAGTGACCACCAGAGTGGATTCAATTGGTTCGGGTCTGTAATCCCCATCTGCGTCCCGATATCCTGTAAGAGCGGAATCATTGTCGCGACGAACGGGATGTTATCAATCGTAGCCGACGCAATACCGGATACCCAGAGGACGAGCATCGAAGTCTTGGTCATATCCCCGTTCGTAAGTCCGAGCGTAAGTTCTGCAAGACGATTGATGACACCTACTTGAATCAAACCGCCAACAAGGATGAACAACCCGATAAAGAATAGAATCGTAACCCATTCGACTTGATGGAGCGCCTCTTCAAGCTCCTCCTCATTTTTCAATCCGATGAGCATCAAGATTGTTGCACCTGCCATTGCAACAACAGCTGCCTCAACGTGAATAACTGAATGGAGTGCGAAGCCAAGAATCGTTAAAATAAGCACAGTAAGAGACTTCTTTACAAGCTTAGCGTCTGTAATGTACGAAGCTGCCGACAGCTCCATCAATGCTTGCCGCTGCTCGTCCGACACATGCAGCTGTTTGCGGTAGATGAACAGCAAGCAGCCGATTATAACGATTGCGATGACAAACACAATTGGAGCTAGATGCGTCAAAAACATATTGAAAGTCAGATGCTTATTGGCAGATCCAATCATAATATTCGGCGGATCGCCTATTAGGGTTGCTGTTCCCCCTACATTCGATGCGATAACCTCCGCGATTAGAAATGGCACTGGGTTGATTTTCAACATACGTGTAATGGAAAACGTAATCGGCACCATGAGCAGCACCGTCGTTACATTATCCAAAAATGCAGATCCTACCGCTGTGAGCAGGAACATAATGAGCATGATGCGCTTCGGATGTCCCTTAGCCCGCTGTGCTGCCTTGACAGCAGCGTATGAGAAGATCCCGCTCTTGTTCGTAATCCCCACCAGAATCATCATACCAACGAGCAGGAACAGCGTATTCCACTCGATATAGGTTGTAAATGCCATATGTACATCTACAATCTGCAGGACGAGCATCGCAACTGCGCCTAAGAGCGCAATAACGGCTCGGTTAATCTTCTCCGAAATAATGATGGCATACGTGATTAAAAACACAATGACCGCCGCGGTCACTTGCCAATTTGCTACAGTATGTCCCACAAGACTCCATCCCTCTCTACCTTATAAGGCTCTGATTGCAACTTTCTTCTTTACTGACCTTTTGTTCACACATTATAACGCTGTCTTTTTTTTTCGTCTATGCCTTGTACTAAATTGGATAGCTTGCCCATACGATGAATACTAATCATAGAAATGATGGGAGGAGCGTGTAAGATGAATGCGATTCAGAATGTAACGCGCTGGAAATTAGGCCACCCGCTAGTGGCGGGAATCGTCTACGCCTTCGTTTGGATGGCTCTCGGTGCACTCGCCTTGTCAGTCTTGCTATATTCAAGCTCAACTAGTGAGGACGAAATGAAAGGCTATATTTATATTATCCATTGTATCGCTCTTTTTATCGGTGGATGGACTTCTGGCAGAAGAAGCGGCAAAAAGGGCTGGTACTATGGAGGAATGACAGGAATCTTCTATGTGCTGCTCGTCATGCTGATTGGTTTTCTTGCAATGGATGCAGGGGTAAGCGTTCAAAAACTCGTCCAAACAGTAGCAGCGTTCGCTGTCAGCGCAATAGGGGGTATTATCGGTGTAAATATGAGCAAGTCCAGCCAGTAAAGGAGGAAAGCCTTGCTCTCAAATGGCCGGCATGATCGCATCATGTAATCCCCACCCAATTGTGTTATACTATTGGAGTTTACAAAACGGCAATGTGACATAACATTAGGGGGATTCTCGTGGTTCTATTTCAATCCATGCAGACTGTCACGCTGTGGACCATCGTAACCGTCATTGTACTTGTCTGGTTTGGTTCACGCAGACAGCCGCTAGCTGTCGCTGGAGCATTACTACGATCATTGTGGACATCGCGTTCTTTTCTGATTGCGTTCATTGCGATGGTGCTTATTCTCATGGTCAATGGCTTTGAGCTTACGCTCGAAAAAGTGCTGCAGATTAATTGGGATTTCACTTCCAATATTCATCAACTTGAAGGACAATTCGTATACAGTGTCCAGCAGATTTTCAATCATCCGCTATTAACGCAATTTGTTTCCTTTTTCTATATTGTTGTCTTTCAAGCACTTATCGTAGCCTCACTCGGGATTTATACAACAAACGGGAATATCCGAATGGCGCACGCTGTATGCTATGCCATTATGATTAACTACATCGTAGCTATCCCATTCTATTTATTTTTCCCAGTTAATGAGGTATGGTCGTATGCACCAGCCGGGGTCAGCTTCCGCATGCTGGAGGTGTTCCCGAACTTCGAGGAGCAATATCGCGCCCTCTCTGGACTTGATAATTGCTTCCCAAGCTTGCATACGTCAATCTCCGTAACGGTCGCTCTGCTCGCTTCACAGTCTGGCAATCGCAGATGGGCCATCTTTACAGCAGCAAGTGCAATTATTATTGTGTTCTCGATCTTCTACCTCGGCATTCACTGGTTAACGGATATGCTGGCTGGAACCGTACTTGCTATGGTTGCATCATGGGTGGGCTTGAAGCTTGCAGGTGTTCAACCCAAGCTCAGCTTGCTGCCAGATCGGCAGAAGACATTCAGCAAGTCTTATACCAATTCCAACGACATAAGCTAATCATGCTCCTGCTCCCTTCGGCATACGGCGCATGATGCAACGAAAGAAGGGGCTGGCCATTGCATCTCATGCAACGGTTAGCCCCTTCTCCTATGCTTGGCATCAACTTAGGATGCGCTTGTAGATTCATCTACAGATACAACTTGACTAATTGCACTGCGATCGAATGTCATTTTTGTAACGTCATTTACACGCAACACGACTGTGTCATCCGTAATTTCCATGATGCTGCCATGAAGACCGCCAATCGTTACGATCTTGTCTCCCTTTTTCAATGCACCAAGCATTGAGTTCCGCTGCTTCTGCTTCTTCTGCTGAGGACGGATTAACAAGAAGTAAAATACTGCAAACATCAAGACGAACGGCAACAACATTTGAAGAAACCCACCAGTTCCTCCTGCCTCTGCTCCTGCTATCAACATGTATGTATCCCCCTTTCAATAATGAAATAATTATGTATAGACTGCCGAACGAGCTGAAGCATCCACGAATGTGAACGATTCAGCAGGCAGCATGTCTACTGTTAGAACCCGCTCTCGTTGCGGTCCATTCCATAAGCTTCAAAGAATTCGTCTCTGAAATCGCGCAGTCGATCTTCACGGATCGCCTCGCGTACTTGACTCATCAAGTTCACCAGGAAATACAGGTTATGATAAGTCGTCAAGCGAAGACCAAATGTCTCATCTGCCTTAATGAGATGGCGCAAATACGCACGCGAGTAGTTGCGGCATGTGTAGCAATCGCACTTCGGATCAAGCGGCCCGAAGTCGCGAGCATACTTCGCATTCCGTACAACAAGACGGCCTTGGCTTGTCATAGTCGTACCATTGCGGGCGATGCGGGTAGGAAGTACGCAGTCGAACATGTCCACCCCACGCATAGCTCCTTCGATCAAAGCATCCGGTGATCCAACCCCCATCAAATAGCGGGGCTTATTAGCCGGAAGCAACGGAGTTGTGTAATCCAGCACCTCGTACATCAAGTGTTTCGGTTCTCCTACACTAAGTCCTCCAATAGCATACCCCGGGAAATCCATCGAAGTCAAATCCTTCGCACTCTGGCGGCGAAGGTCTTCATACATGCCACCTTGGATAATCGCGAATAGCGCTTGATCGTGTGGTCTAGCATGGCTCTTCAAACAACGTTCTGCCCAACGAGTTGTACGCTCAAGCGATGGCTTGATATATTGAGGTTCAGCCGGATACGGAGGACATTCATCGAATGCCATCATAATATCAGAGCCTAACGCGTTCTGAATCTCCATCGCTTTCTCTGGAGACAAGAAGAGCTTGTCCCCATTCAAGTGGGATCGGAAGTGAACCCCTTCCTCTTCAATCTTACGCATATCGCTAAGACTAAATACCTGGAACCCGCCGCTATCCGTCAAAATCGCGCGATCCCAATTCATAAACTTATGAAGCCCGCCAGCTTCGCGAATGATTTCATGCCCTGGACGAAGGAAGAGATGGTACGTATTGCTCAAAATAATCTTGGCTTCCATCTCTTTCAACTCTTCTGGGCTCATCGTCTTTACCGTTGCCAATGTCCCAACAGGCATGAAAATTGGTGTCTCGAAGGAGCCGTGCGGGGTATGAACCTTGCCAAGCCGCGCTCCCGTCTGCTTGCATGTCTTAATTAATTCGTAAGTAACTGCTGCCATAATCGTATCTCATCCTTGTATTAGGTTTCCGGTGCATTATCATAAATGAACATGGCGTCGCCAAAGCTGAAGAAGCGATATTCCTGCTCAATTGCTTCCTGATAGGCAGCCATAATATGTTCACGGCCAGCCAGCGCGCTGACAAGCATCACTAATGTCGATTTCGGGAGGTGAAAGTTCGTTAGTAGCGAGTTCACAAGCTTAAATTCATATCCTGGATAGATAAAAATGTCTGTCCAGCCCGAACACGGCTCAATCGCCTTTCCGACGAATCTCCCTGCAACCGTTTCTAGTGTTCTTGCTGATGTAGTTCCTACTGCAACTATACGGCCGCCTTGCTCTTTCGTTTCATTAATTGTTCGTGCCGTCTCTGCACTCACTTCATAATATTCAGAATGCATGACATGCTCTTCAATAGTATCCGAAGACATTGGCCGGAACGTGCCCAATCCTACATGAAGGGTAACATACGCAATTCGAGCTCCCTTATTTTCCACTTCTGCTAGGAGTTCTTTCGTAAAGTGCAATCCTGCCGTAGGCGCAGCAGCAGATCCCTCGTTCTTGGCATACACGGTCTGATAGCGTTCACGATCATCCAGCTGTTCTTTAATATATGGAGGAAGGGGCATTTGCCCAAGCTCATCCAATATTTCATTGAAAATGCCCTCATATGTGAAACGTAGCAATCTCGCCCCCATCTCACGCTCTTCCAACACTTCCGCCTTCAACTTATCACCAAACACTACAACCGTTCCCAGCTTGACTTTCTTCCCTGGCTTCACGAGCGCTTCCCAGCAATCATTCTCTTCCTGCTTGAGCAAGAGAACTTCCACCTTAGCGCCCGTATCGTCCTTAACTCCGAACAACCGCGCAGGGATAACCCGAGTGTCGTTCAGTACCAATAAATCGCCTGGCTGTAAATAATTAATGATTTCAGGGAATGCATGGTGCTCCACTTCACCAGTCTGGCGATTCAATGTTAATAATCGAGATGCAGTCCGTACTGCCAACGGTGTCTGCGCAATCAAATGCTCTGGTAAATGAAAATCATATAAGTCCACATTCATCTGCTATCCGTCCTAACGCTTCACTAGCTCTACATTTTTGTAATAGTATTGCAAAATCGCTTTATAGTCATACCCTTGATCGGCTAATCCCTTGGCACCCCATTGCGACATTCCGATTCCGTGCCCATTACCTTTGCCAACAAACAAGAACGATGTCGCTTCTACGACTGGCTTCTGCTCTTCCTTGGTAGGCGACACTTTGCTTGTCGTACCTTTCCCATTCACAGCTACCATGCTGCTTGGGAGCTTCCCGCTTGTCTTGCTGCTGCCGCTGACAACACGAAGCTGTGAGGTATCTTTAACGGATTGCAATTTGCCATCTGCCCCAACGATAGAAATCGAGGATGTGCCTGTCCCGCTGCCATTGCTGAGGACATCAGACACCACACCTGATCCGCCAGGAACGATATCGAACAAAGTACTCGGCAGACCGCCAAATGCATAACGGAAGTTGTCTGGATAACTAACCGCGACAGGCTTGCCATTAGCTTCGATCTTGACAGCACGTCCAGATGGACCTCTTTCCGTAACCGCTAGAGTCTTAATCGTTCCGCTTAATGTCGTCTCTGTCCGATCCTTCAGCCAGCTAGTAATCTGCTCCGCTGTATAAGGGCCTCGTACCCAATTCATTTCATTATTTTCTTTAATCGTTTCAAGCACAGTTAACTTTGTACCCTTATCGACCTTCCCTACAGGCTGAACGTCTGTCTGAATAGCCGGTGTTGGGCGTACATTCGTACCATTTTCAAGAACGGTTGCCGTCTGCCCGGATAGACTCACTACATCCTCACGAACATATCCTGTTTTACCATCTGGCAAGGATACGCGATACCATGATTTGGAACCTGCCTCTGCGACATCGTCTGGACTATCGACAACTTGGAAGTAATCGTAAGATCCGCCCCAGACTTCCATCGGATCAGCCGTCTTGCCGCCTGCATTGGAATTGAAAATGGCCTCGATTAGCTTGCCGTTCTGCATCAACACTTCTCCAGCAGTCTCTTCCACGGCTCTCTTAATGTCTGGATGCTCTTTCTCCACGCCGAAGTAGGCTTGGCTTAATGTTGTATCTACCACATTAGCAATCTCGAATTTGTCCCCTTGATACAGTGCAAATGTACGAGCGGCTACTGCCTGCGCTTTCAATGCATCCATCGGCCAGCTGGAATAGACCTCTCCACCAACGACCGATATCAAATATTCTTCAAGCGGCACTTCATTAACCAGCGCCAGCTTATCCTTATATAGACTAACCTCCATCACGCCGCGGTACGCTCTTCCGCTTCGTTCGCTTACCTTAATCGTCGTCGTCGTTTTCGGCTTCACAATCCACTTCGCACTGCCGTATACGCGGTAATGAGGAGTAAGCACGTTGCCAGTCGATTCAATGCTATGTACAGCAGCACCTTGGGCTTGTACAGCGCCCGCCGCATATCCCTTCGATGCGACTACAGATTGTATCCCGCTAAGCTGTGCATCCGAAGCAGCTTGTCCTGCCCAGACCGCTGTCCGCACTCCACTATCCGTTGCCAATGTCACCGTATAAGCATCAAGATCTGCATCCAACAAGGATTGTTGTACATTTTTGGCCTCATCTTGGGAGCCATATGTGCCAGCTTGCACATAATGGGGGCCAACGACGGATGGTTCATATCCCTTCACCGTCATTCCACGCATCTTGTCCATAGCTTGGGAGGCAGATTTGCTGGTTGTATAGCTGCCGGCATAGACAGCGAAGAATGTCGTTCCACGTCTTGGAATCTGGGTAATATATGCTGGCCCTGAAGACTGTGCCTTCTTCATAACCGATTGCGCCTCAGATAAATCATCGGTTTCGAGTAATTTCACTTTATAATCATCCGCACTAAAGCGAGCTTGTCCACCATCCACATCAATGCTGCCTTTGGAACTCGCTCCAATTCGTGCTTCCAATTGCAGCGATGCTGTGGAGGCCAGAGACAGGAGCGGTGTTTGCCCAGGTGATCCTTTGCTCAAATTAGCGAACAAAGCCACTCGGATATGATTCTGAAGAGCAGCTTGCTCAGGTCTTGCTTCGTTACTTGCTGCCGCATACGCGACGTTAGCTGGCTGCATAAGAGCATACGGAGCTCCACATAGCAGCAGAGCCCCCGTAAGCACACTTGCAACGGATCGGATAACGTTCCTGTTGTTATTCAAGTTTCCCCATTCCTTTCCTCTGTCACGTCTCCTCTGCATACGCCAATTTGTACGCGTTTTACTTAATTTTGTTCCGGTATAGGCAATCCTAAATGAGTATAGGCTTGAGGGGTAACCATTCTACCCCGAGGTGTCCGCTGAAGAAAACCAATTTGCAGCAAATACGGCTCGTATACATCCTCGATGGTCTGGCTCTCTTCGCCAATCGTTGCCGCAATCGTATCCAGCCCTACTGGGCCTCCTCGGAAATTCGTAATCATCGTACGCAGCATTTTGTGGTCAATTTGATCAAGGCCAAGTGGATCAACCTGAATAAGGCGCAGCGATTCCTTCGCAATGGCTGCGGTAATGATGCCATCACCACGTACTTGCGCAAAATCTCTCACCCGCTTTAATAATCGGTTAGCAATCCGCGGCGTCCCTCTTGATCGAACAGCAATCTCATCCGCTGCTTCCCCCACAATTTGGACTTCCAATATGTCCGCGGCACGCGACACGATATAGCTCAATTCATCCTTATTGTAGAACTCCAAGCGGCTTACAACACCGAAGCGATCACGAAGCGGAGCCGAGAGTAATCCCGCTCTAGTTGTGGCACCGATCAAGGTGAACTTCGGCAGATCCAGACGAACGGATCTGGCGCTCGGCCCCTTCCCGATAATAATATCGAGTGCAAAGTCCTCCATAGCCGGATACAATACTTCTTCTACAGTCCGATGCAGTCTATGAATCTCGTCTATGAAGAGGACATCCCCTTCCTGCAAGTTCGTTAGCAATGCCGCGAGATCGCCCGGTCTCTCAATCGCTGGCCCCGAAGTCGTACGAATATTTACGCCAAGCTCATTGGCAATAATGTTAGATAAGGTCGTCTTTCCAAGACCAGGAGGTCCATACAGCAGGACATGGTCAAGCGCTTCCTTGCGGAGCTTAGCAGCTTCAATGAAAACCTTCAAATTATCCTTCACCTGCGACTGACCGATATACTCGGACAAATAACGCGGTCTTAGGCTTAACTCGACTGCCTGATCTTCCATCATGCAATTGGCTGATATGATGCGTTCGTGCTCTTCCATCTTAACCGCCTTTCTTATCCTTTAAACAACGCCTGCAGCGCCTTCTTCATTAAAGAATCTACACTTTCATCCGCATGAATGCGATGTTGCAAGTCATTCCATACACGATCAAGTTCTGTCTCTGTATATCCCAATGCTTTGAGTGCTTCTCTAGCCTCTGACCATACATTGCCGTCCACACTGTCATCGTCTGCTACTGTGACATTCATGAACAAGGCGTCCGGATGGATATCCAGTCCGATACCGTCCAGCTTATCCTTCAGGTCCAGAATGATACGCTGAGCCGTCTTCTTGCCGATACCCGGCAGCTTCGTTAAGAACACAATATTCTCTTGCTGAATGGCAGTTACAACTGCTTCTGGCTTGCCACAGCCTGCTAGAATGCCAAGCGCTACCTTCGGCCCTACTCCGTTCACATCGATCAGCCTGCGGAATAGCTTCTGCTCCTCTCGCGAGCTGAATCCAAAGAGCAATGTTGCATCCTCACGCACATGATAATGAATATATACGGTGACTGCCCCTTCCTGTTTTGCAAAAGCATAGGGATTCGGGGTAAAGACACGGTACCCAACGCCTTGAACATCCAAGACGATATATTCGGTTTCTAAATGAGCAACCTGTCCACGCAAAAAATCGATCATGATCGCCATACTCCATTCAATTTGTCATTAAGCCCACTCGAATGCGCATGGCATATCGCCACCGCAAGAGCATCAGCAACATCATCGGGCTTCGGTATCTCCTTCAGCTTCAAGAACAGCTTCACCATCTCTTGAACCTGCTTCTTCTCTGCCTTCCCATAACCAACAACAGCCTGCTTCACCTGCATGGGCGTATATTCTGCAATCGGTATGCCGCGCTTGGCAGCTGCTAGAATGATAACACCGCGTGCTTGTCCAACAGCAAACGCATTCGTGACATTTCGATTGAAGAACAATTTCTCTATCCCCATAGAATCTGGTTTATACTTGTCTAGCAGCTGCTCCGTAGCTTCATACACCTGCAGCAGCCTCATCTCCGGCGCTGTCGAAGGTTCTGTCTGAATACAGCCATATTGTACGGGTACAATCCGACTTCCTTGTTTATCTACAAACCCAAATCCTGCAATCGCAATCCCTGGGTCAATCCCCAAAATACGCAAAAAAAATCTCTCCCTCACCGCATCCATGTACCAGTAAGCGAACATATGTGTTCACTCCATTATAACATAGATCGTGAAGAAGAGAATGAGTCATTCCTATGATGTTTGCAGGGAAAACAGCCTAATTACTGCCGATTACTTCCCAGCTGATACTTGATTTGCCGCTGTCTCAGTTGTAGAATGACGGAATGCTATCTTCAACATCGGAGGCGTCACCAATGTCGTCATAATGATGACAATAACGAATGGTGTGAAATACACTTTATCGAACAAGGCCCCTTCAAGACCCGTCGTTGCAATAATAAGTGCAACCTCACCGCGGGATACCATCCCGGAGCCGATCCCGATCGCACTCTTGCGATCAAATCCAGTCAGTCGAGCTCCCAATCCACAGCCGAACAGCTTCGTTACAATTGCAATAACGGTAAACAGTACAATAAACCATACATACTCCCCGAGGCCTTCGAAGTTGACATTAATCCCAACACTTACGAAGAAGATTGGTACGAAGATACCGTAAGCAATTGGCTCAAGGCGATGTTCTACTTCATGCTTGAACTTCGTCTGCGAGATGGCAATCCCGGCAGCGAATGCACCGATAATGCCTGCAACGCCCAAATAGTCTGCAAAGTAAGAAAAGGCAAAACAAATAATAAGCGCCGCACTAATAACGGCTTCGGTAACGCGAAGCGGTGCAAGCCACTTCATCACTCGAGGCACTACATAAATCCCTGCAAGTATAGCTACGACGAAGAAAATAACTTTCTTCCCGATAATAAGTCCGATTGAAGCGCCACCGCCTGCACCAAGCAAGCTGAGCATGAAGGCAAGAAGTATGACAACAAGGATGTCATCCACGACGGCTGCACCAAGAATGGTCGTACCTTCCCTAGTGCTAAGCTGTCCTAGATCCTTCAGTGTCTGTACCGAAATACTTACCGATGTAGCGCAGAGCAGCAAGCCTACAAACATGGATTGGGTCGAATCTAATCCGAACAACAGACCACCACTATATCCACCGATAAACGGAAGAATGACCCCGCCGACTGCTACAGCGAACGCCGCCTTCCAATTCTTCTTCAATTCATCCAAATCTGTCTCCAGACCAGCAATGAACATAAGCAAAATGACGCCCACTTCCGCCATTTCCTTAATTAGTTCACCATCTGAAACCCATCCGAGCACAGCTGGTCCGATAATTATCCCCACAATGAGTTTACCAAGCACGGCTGGTTGACCCAATCGTACAGTGAGATCACCTGCGATCTTTGTCGAAGCCAAAATGATGAGCAACATGAGAATAAGTTCCATTGGCATTCCCCTTTCCGCTGTACAATTATTATGACCGCAAACCGACATTTTTTTTGTAGGTGGCTAAGGGCAATCCATACCATTTTTCTTTATGTTACATTTCATGTCCCAAACCCGATGTTTTTACAAAAAAAGAAGGACGTCGGTTACGGCGTCCTACTCGTTATTGCCTCTATTTTGTAATACGTTCATTCGGGTGGGTTGGTTTCATGACTTTCTTCGTCTCTTCGATCGCATAATCGCTAAACGTAGACAACACACTATGATAAGCATCGACATCTGTAATGCGGATCCCTTGAAATAACTGCTTCATCACCTTCGGAGGGAGCGAACTCTCCATGGACTCTACATCCAATTGGAAAAATGTACGTATCACCTTTCCACCTTCAGGCGGCCCGTCATACAACGTCAGATTACCATCCTTGTCGAGGCTAATATGCGCCTTATCCTTGCATGTTCCGGACAACTCTTCAACCTGTTCCTCCAAGATCACCCGTCCGTTGGCATCCATGGATACCGACCAGTCTGGATGGTTGAGCACGAGCTGAATAATGTCACGTGTTGGCTTTACACCCAACACTTCATCATTTTTTCCGCATATATATTGCTTGCGAGCAATGACTTCACGCTGTTCATCCTGCTGAACCAACTGCGCGATCACAAGCTGGGCTGATTCATTAAGCTTAGACTCATTATCCTTCCATAAGGCGAATGTCTCAATCGAAGATGGCTTATCATAGTCCGCCAGCATATTTCGCACACGATCAGACAACTGTATCCCAATGGCAACTACCGCTACGAACAACACAATTGCAGCCAAAGACCATATCGGCTTGCGGAAGCGCCGCAAACGCTTCTTCCATTGCTTCACTCGAAAATAGAACCTAGAGACGGTACGGTGTTCTCGAGCCATAAGTAATCCCCTCTAACTGCTTGTTAATTTGAGTAGAGCATTTGATTCCACGATGCCAGAATCATCTTGCTTTGCTCACAAGAAAAAGCCGCCAGAATCATTACTTGTATTACTTGGAGGCTTTTCTTATAGTGTGGCCCAGATAAAGGGGAAGTTATACAATTAATCTGTCTGTTCCTTCATTTCAATTTTCTCCACGGCCGAATAACGAAGCATATATAGACAAGCAGCGGGAGAGGGGTTCCCGTGAATCCCCAGATCCCCCAGAACCAAGGGTACTTATTCCGCCTGCGAGCATCCAGAAACAACCAAGTTCCTTGAATGAGCAGAATGATTCCAATTAGAACCCAGACCCACCAAGGGACATTCTCAGGACCGTTATTCATTCTGCTCACTCCCATTGCTCGGATGGATACAAATTGCCCAGATAAGAACCGCCCCACACAGAGAAATGAGCTGCATCCAGACATAAATATACCAATTCGCTTGCGCGAGACTGCACCCGCCGCCAACTAGCAGCAATGCAGCACTCCATAAGACAAGCAGTTCTTTCCACAGCCGTCTACGGTTCCTCTTCTTCGCCTGAAGCAATGCCTGCTGGATATGGGCAGCACTCGGATGCGGAGAATGGCGATCACTCCATTCATCTAAGTGTTCCCAGTGAGGATGCAGTCTCTCCTCCCACGCCGAGTCCTGTTCCGGATGTGTAGCATGATTGGACATCGGTACTTGATGTAGAGAATCTACATGTCCTTTCTTGTTATCTTGCTTCTCACTCATCTTGCTTCCACTCCTTCCGCAGCTTCTCCAAGCCATAGTGCATGCGTGATTTTATCGTACCTGCCTGAACGTTCAACATTTCTGCAATTTCATTAACCTGATATCCATAATAATATTTCAACACAATTGGAGTCCTCTGTTCGTAGGACAACTCACCAAGGAGCTCCAGCGCTGCCGTCCACTCCATATTGCTTGATTCCATTTGATAGCGCAGCTGACGTACAGCTTGTTCCTGCTCTCGCCATTTGCTCTCCACTTTCTTGCGGCGCATCTTGTCATAAAACAGGCGTGTCGCAATCGTAATTAGCCATGACGAGAATCGTGAACTCCCATTGTACGTATGAATCTTCTCCATACACCGCACCATCGTGTCTTGAACCAAATCTTCAGCATTCGAAGAGCTCATCGTTAATTTCAAGGCATATTTATATAGAAAGGAGTAATTCTCATGCAGCAGCACAGCAAGTTCATCCATGTCTCCTCTGACTGCTCGCTCTATCCGATGCTGCTCAGACATGTATTCGCCTCCTTTCTTTAATATCATAACGCAACGAGCTTTGCGCAAAGCAACTATATTACGAACTATCGTTAGGAATCGTTCAGGGAATTATTAAAAAGTTGAAAAAATCATTTAGGAAGGATGGAAAAAAGAAGGATTAGAATAGCAAAAACCGCCGGTTATAACCGACGGTTGATGATAATGGTCGGGACGACACGATTTGAACATGCGACCCCCTGGTCCCAAACCAGGTGCTCTACCAAGCTGAGCTACGTCCCGAATGGATGGTGCCGGTGAGAGGACTCGAACCTCCACGGTTTCCCTCACGATTTTGAGTCGCGCGCGTCTGCCAATTCCGCCACACCGGCTTAGTAGTATCCATTATGAAATTAAGTGGCGCGCCCTGAGAGATTCGAACTCCCGGCCTTTTGATTCGTAGTCAAACGCTCTATCCAGCTGAGCTAAGGGCGCATATTCTGGAGCGGACAACGAGATTCGAACTCGCGACCCTCGCCTTGGCAAGGCGATACTCTACCACTGAGCTATGTCCGCATATTATTGTATTAACCAATCTGTACAACTTCATTTGCTTCGTTGTCGTCGTTGCCGTTCAACAAGGACAAGTAATAATATATCAGACTGATAATTGAATTGCAAATCTTTTTTAAAGATTTCTTGGTGGTATTTTTTTCTTGTCAAAAAACCTGCTTGCCAAGCCATATCTCAGCTCATACAAGCAGGTTCTAATAGTATGTTCTTAGTTTCTTATGATCTAACCCACTCAAGTGTAAAAGCAGGCTTGCGAATTCCTACTACCCTCGCATTGTCGTTTTTCGTCTCCGCAGGGCTCAGCTTTTTCAATCGTTCGATGGTTGCAGTCGTCGGGTATTGAATCTGCTCTAAAATGTCAGCAGCAATGATCGGCCATTGATCTTCCGATCCGTCCATCACTTTAAAGGCTATCCCTATTCTCTGCTCGCGCAAGCCGAAGCAATAGATGCCTTTGGCTCCGCCTTTCGCTATGATATTCGGATCCTGCAGCAGTGTTGGACAAATAAGCTCCGTTCCGGATACATAGAATGGATGTTTGTTCATTAGACCCGTCAAGCGTGTAATCGCTCTGCGCACTTCCTCATCTGCAATTAAATCCGGACAAGCCAATCTCAAATACAAGAGGGCTATATTGCGAATTGGAATCGCATATACCGGGAACCCGCAGCCATCCGTTCCTAATTTAATTTGCCGGGCAGGCACATCAGCAAGCTGAGACATCAAGCGCAGCACCTTCTGCTGAACGGGATGCTCCGGTTCTGCATAATTATCGGTTGGCCACCCCATCATCTTGCATAATGCCAGAACACCTAAGTGCTTGCCCGAGCAGTTGTGATATAAGGAGCGCGGTGGCTGCCCGTTGGCAATCCGCTCGTCCCTCGCAGCGCCATTCA